>Ga0181537_10000032_pt1 | contig 127862 bp, 115 predicted proteins | sample PEATcosm2014_Bin_39_FD_119765 | JGI IMG/M metagenome (GOLD analysis project Ga0181537, IMG submission 119765) | Peatland microbial communities from MTU Mesocosm Facility, Houghton, MI, USA - PEATcosm2014_Bin23_10_metaG | ecosystem: Environmental > Terrestrial > Soil > Wetlands > Peat | place... | reverse complement strand
GCGCCCAGCGACGACAAGCTGGTGAAGATCCTTGGCCAAACGATCAGACGGTGAGCAGCTATGCCGCTCGTTGCCCTAAGCGTAGAGGTACATCGTGCACTCCGGACAGATTCCATGGCTTATGCGCATAGGCGGACTTCTTATAAACTCTGGCACCCAATTCCAATCGCCATCGTGACTATTCCTGGTTCGGCGGCATTGGGCACACATCGTCACGACATTGCCAGGACCGTGATGGTAGGAAGAAACGTTCAGCGGTTTGTAGGTCATGGCTCGTTCAACGCGCAATGAGTGCACCATCGCCAACAAGTCCGTATGCGGTATGGGGAACACCATCAGGCGGTAGGTACGGAACTTATCTGTACTATGGCATTGGTAGTCGCTCCCGGCGCCATGGCGCCGAACTCGAGATGTCTCGACGATTTTTCGGTAATGTGGGGCGAGGGTCGCAGGAATATAGGCAAAGAGCGACCTGCCTAGGACATAATCTGCTGTGGCATGATTCCCGTTGTTTTGTATAGCGAAAACATTCCACGCGGGATTGCAATACACGATCGTGGAATCGACATCGATCGCGCAGGTCACGCTCGCACTCGTCTCAAATCGAGCTTGCCATTCGCCGGGCATTTTGGACCGCTCTACAACGCGGTTACGATCGCTTTCGTACGATTCTGGTCGGGATCCAACACCGACAGCGGTGGTTTTCGCAGGACGGTCGCGTCCAACAGGCCTGCGATTTCAGCCGCCGGCGCAGGTTTGGAGAAGAGAAAACCTTGAAAGAAGCTAATGTCGTGCAAACGCAGCGCATGCAATTCCTCGTGCGTCTCGACACCTTCTGCAATAAGGCATGAACCTATATCTCTGGCGAGAACCCCCAACGATCTCAATATTGCCTGGCGGCGACTGTCGCGAGCACAGTCGCGCACGATACACCGATCCAGTTTTAAGAATTCGGGATTGCAATCGAGGATTCTCTGGAAATTCGATTGCGCCAACCCTACGTCGTCCAGAGCAATCTGTGCACCAAGGGAGCGGATACTGCGTAGCGAACCGAGAAAGACCTCAGTGTCCCACGCTTCGCCGTGCTCCACTAGCTCAAAGATAAGATTCGACGGATTTATATGAAGCCGGTTCAGCTCTTCAGCGATCCAGCTTACGAAATCAGTGTCCCGCACAAGTGTTGCCGCAAAAACGTTCAAAGAAAATCTTCTGGCGTCTACAAGTGTTACCACGGTGTTCAGCGCTGCCGCTATACATGCGCGATCTATAAGTGACTCCGCGCCTTTTAATTGCGCGTATTCAAAAAGCACCCCAGCGTGGCTCGCGTTGGTCGAGGCGGGTCCTCGGCTCAGGCATTCCAGGATCACCGGCTTCAAACCGGTAGCATCAACTTCATAAATCGGCTGGAAAACGGTCGAAATAGCGCCCGGCATTAAAACCTTCTCTAGCAGGGTAGTGGGCACAGTTCCTCCACACTCGCTAATAATTGGTTGAGCGATTGAGGTTTCACCATAAATCTCGTTCCACCATGGCGGAGCACCGCGTCCTTTATCATTTGACCAGAATGGCCCGAGTGGATAATCACTCGCGTCCGTGGACAAGATTGGCGCAAAGCCTTCAAAACGCCAAATCCATCCAAACCTTCGATGGAGTTTAGCTCCAAGTCGAGTATTACGACATCAAATCGGTGGTGTCTGATCACGGCGATTGCTTCCTCCACCTCGCCCGCGCATTGAATCCCATACCCCCGGTCAACGAAAAAAGTTTCCATTGCCGACCGCATATTCTCGTCGTCTTCAATCAACAGAAGTCTCATGATGAGCCCATGGCCTACTCGACTCGACCTTCCCCGCGTTGGATGGAGAACGAGGTACTCGTCAGCTCCCGGATAAGAAAGAAGTCCCTGCTTCTCTACAAAACGCCGCCGCGCTTTGAAACCCGAGTCCATTGTCGTATCGCAACGACGGACATCCCCTAGGCCAATCGTGAGCTCGGCGGCGTTCTGATACGAATTCACAAGCACGTCGTGTGCCATTCCAAAAGACGGGGCAAAGGCCAGAGATATTAGCAGTTATAAAATTCGAATCGAAAGTGTGGAGAGATGCTTGTCTGAGCGATGTATATGAATCCAAACGGGGCCTATTCAGGTGTTCGGGGGCACGGCCATTTGGGCTAGATTCGTGCTAGAAATTTTTTAGTTTTGTCGATTTCCATCCCCAGAGTCGCATTCGCAGCACGGATAACTTGAGTCTTCGCTGACTCCCCGTGTGTCCGAATTATTGACACATGCCCAATATTCTACGAGCCGACGACTGGGAAAGAAGGCTGTGTTCTTTGCAGCCGTGTATGGGCTTAGTCATCAGCCGCGATAAAAAAAACCTTCTTCTGACTGCGGGACCTCTGTCCTTCACAGTGCCGTGCCTGCCTCAACGACATTGGAAATCGGCCGCTTTCTATGAACGCTTCGAGTGACAGCGCATGTTGACTCTGTTACGCTTAGCTTGACCTATCGCTCGTGTATCGCCAACCAAGTCTGTCCGAAGGATGTCTCACCCAAGAGGTTCGTAAATGGCCAAAGATCAATCAGCCAAACTACTGGCCATTGATGACAACGTACAGAACTTACGATTCATCCGCGACCTTTTCGCCCAAAGCGGGGTGGAAGTTCTCACGGCCGATGAACCTGAAGCTGGCCTGCGATCATTTAAACAGTTCCGTCCTCAAATCGTGCTGCTCGATCTGGTGATGCCAGGGATTCGAGGATTGGAAATGTTGGAAAAGATTCTCGCTGCGGACCCAGGCACGGATGTGATACTCATGTCCGCGCATCACTCTACTGAATCAGCGGTGGAAGCGATTCAAAAAGGAGCAGCTGACTACCTCAACAAGCCGATCGACGTCGAGAAGCTCCGATTGCGCGTGGGGCAGTTGCTCTCGGACGCCGCGAACCGTCAGAAGACCTATCAACTTGAACATGAATTGCTCGATGCTTGTCAATTTGAAGGGATTATCGGGCGCAGCCCACTTATGCTGGAAGTGTTCGCGAAGATTCGAAGAGTGTCGCCACACTTTCGGACTGTCCTGGTGACCGGTGCCACCGGGACCGGCAAGGAGTTGGTGGCCGGTGCTTTGCATCGCCTCAGCCCCGTTGCTTCGGGTCGCTTTGTGGTTTGTAACTGTTCGGCAATTGCGGAAACCCTCGTCGAGAGTGAACTATTCGGCTACGTACGGGGTGCATTTACCGGGGCGACTCAAGACAAGATGGGAGTGTTTGAATACGCCGATCACGGCACCGTGTTTCTGGACGAGATCGGTGAGTTGCCTTTGGCGGCGCAAGCTAAACTCCTCCGCGTTTTGCAAAACCGAGAGATCCAGCGTGTTGGTTCGCCTTCTACTCGAAAGATCGACGTGCGTGTGATCGCTGCCACAAACTGTAATCTCCGATCAATGGTAAATGCGGGAACATTTCGGGAAGATCTTTACTATCGATTGACGATGGTGAATATAATGCTTCCCCGCTTGACTGATCGGAGAGAGGACATGTCTCTATTGCAAAGGCATTTTTTGGGAAAGTTTGCAACCGAATTCAAGAAGCCTCTCAATGGGATAACACGCCGTGCCCAAATGTGGATGGGGAGCTACTCATGGCCCGGCAACGTTCGTGAACTGGAAAATCTGATCGGCCACGCTTGCATGATGGCGGATGGACCTGTTATTGACATTGCGGACTTGGCGGTTCCGCTTCGAGCTGTGCCGGATGATCCTGGTGGAGTAGACGAGAGTCTACTTTCGCTTAAGGAATTGCAGATGCGGCACGTGTTTCGCGTTTTGGAGCTAGCGGGGGGAAACAAGCAGCAGGCAGCCAAGATGCTCGGTATATCGCGAGCAACGATTTATCAGCTTTTGGCCCTGGCAAAGAACGGAGCGGTTGGCTCGACCCAATGAGGGATGCGATTTTGCATCGCGCTCCACAAAATCCCGAATGGGCTGATGTCGATGCTGGATGCCGCTTAGGAGTCGCGGTGCCGCGTGTCCTCATCTCAAGCGACAAGGCGTGAATCCTTACCAGCGTCACGGGATGCACCAAGCGGATCGGAGAATTGATTCTGGCCGCCCATCCAACCGCCGCAGTGCGGTACGTGACTGTTCGGTCGGAAACCTTTTTGGGATCTCAAGGCAGCGCCGTCCCGCTCTTTCAGCAGATTCGAACGCAGAAGCAGATCACGGTTAACCACCCTGATGTCACCCGCTACTTCATGACATTCCTAAGGCCGTCACTCTAGTTCTTCAAGCCTTTACGATTGGCGAACACGACTCTACTCGGGCACCTGAAAGCATTGCTCCAGATGGCGCAGAGGGAATGCACTCCCGAATACGTGAACCAGGTACGAGAGATCGTTCTCGAGTACGTCTATACGCGTGATGGCTCAAGCATGACGTTCCACCCTGTTAATCCAGATCGAGCCGTCGGGGTTGGCGCGGACTAAGCCTGGCACAATCACATTATCGATAATGTCCGAGTTGAACGCGAGTTTTAAGAACGGATACAGAGCCGAAAATACGGATCGTCCTATTTGATTGAAACCGGGAGATTTAGTTCTTTCATATCCAGGAAGTCCGCTCGGATCAAGTACTTCGTAAAACTGTCAGATTCGAATGATCGGACAACCCTCGGACGCCATTGGATGTTTACCACCAGATACAGCTTCGCCCCTTCAGCTATAGGCAATTGATGACCATACGAGTGCGATTCATAACTAAGCAAGAGGACGGCCATCCCCTACAGAGGGGTAAGTTGTCCGCAAAATGTGTGAGAACCGACTAGGCTTCAAACAACAAACAGTCTTGAGACAAGGCACTGTTTTCCGTAATTCAGACAGACGGGTAGACCTCTGTTTTCGGCGCGTTCTTATAACTTGGCTGGCTAAAGCTCCTTGTAATCACGAGTTGAGGTTTTCTAGTCTTGGGCGACTGTCCGGCAACCAAAGTGCATAATGTGGATCGACTGTCCTAAAACCTCATGGGAAACCTGCGAGTCTTACTGATTGATGCCGGCAAAGCGCCCTCTATGCCTCGAGGTACTAACGACGGACGGGGGGAGCAGTTTCACTTTACGCACAAGCCAACGTTATTCGAGGGGCTGCATGTATTGCGAGAGTTGCGTTTCGATTTGGTGCTGTTGGCGCTCTCTCTTCCCGACGCCTCTGCATCCGAGTCTGTCACGAAGGTGCGGAAGGAATCGGGGGACCTACCGTTAATTGCGTTAGTGAGTGAGGATGACGCCACCAAGGCAGCACAGGCTTTGCGCCTCGGGATTGACGACTATTTTGTGAAGGGATGTGGTTCCGACTCTCTTGTCCATACGATGCTGCATGCGCTCGAGCGAAAACGACTCTTAGCCGACAAGGGTCAGGCCTTACAGTGCGTGACCGAAACCAAGGCACACCTGACTCGTCATCTATCGCATGAGGTGCGGAATGCGCTCGCCTGTATCCATCAGTTCGGAACTCTTATGATCGACGGGTTAGCAGGTAGTGTGTCGGATGAACAACGCGAGTATCTATGCATCATGCTCGAGAACGCCTCAACAATTCGCAGCGTCCTGGACGCTGCATTGGAAGGGACTTACGTCCCAGAAAGCTACCCATGAAAGTGGACACCAAAATGGAGAACCGTTTGGATACGACGAAAATATTGGTCGTTGATGACAATGCTGCGATCCGAAAAGGGCTTAGCGTCCGTCTACGCGCAAATGGGTACGAAGTGATATTTGCCGTGGATGCGATCTCGGCCACCGCAGCCTTGGTTACAGAAAAGCCCGACCTGATGATTCTTGATCTTGGGCTCCCCTGTGGGGATGGCTTCGTCGTGATGGAGCGATTGAATAAACACGACCGCTTGGCCACAATTCCGGTGATTGTGTTAACGGGCCGCGAATTGGCCGACAATCGGGACCGAGCCATGCAGGCTGGGGCGGCGGCCTTCTTTCAAAAGCCTGTGGACGATGCGCAGTTGCTTCAAGCCATAAACAAAGCGCTCTATTTTCCTAATGGCAGATTACGTTCCGACGACTAGCTAGAACATGCTTAGGGTGCAAACGAGGAGATGTTGAATGTTGACTGTTTTGGTCGTTGATGACAACCCCCACCTTCAGATTGCCTTTAAGAAAATACTCACCGCCGCCGGGTATAAGGTTAAACTCGCGAGCGATGGCGAAGAAGGGTTACGCCGGGCGATCGAGAAACCGCCAGACGTCATTGTACTCGACATGCTGCTGCCAAGACTTGGGGGAGTAGAAGTTCTGCGGGAGCTGAAGCAGAACCCAGCCACCGAGAATATCCCGGTGATTGCCTTAAGCGGTCTTCCGCAACGCAACGAGACGAAACTGAAGAGGGAGGGTGCTGTGAGCTATTTAGAGAAGTCAAGATTGGACGGCTCCGCAGATTTGCTGCAGGCCATCGATTACGCCCTTATTCTTCCTCGCGAGAACGAATTCCGCGAGAGCTTTTTTCTTCCTAACGCTTCGCAAGACAGCAAATCTTCGAAGTAGCGGCAAGATGGATTTTAGTCCGGACCTGTGAAACGGCCTGCCCCTGGATGTTGTGGACAAAGTACAGTCGTTGGGCGTCCCGAAGTTCTAGTGGCGAGCAATGATTTAGCGCGCGCCGCCGGAGTTCATTAATCGGCAGCTTTCGTTCAGGGGGCATCGAACCTTTTCTGAACTTCGGACACAATATTCCAGTTGTTTTACAGTGGGGCCCTGAACGCACGATTGTTACCAGGTCCTGTTTCTCATATCTACCCCATCATTGGAAGAGTTGCTTGGTTAGAGTCTAGACACCACTAAATGGTCGGTCGATTGCAGTGCATCAACACGGAGGAACACGACATGAGTTTGGCGGCGGTAGGGATGAACGAGCTGGCGACTCACGTTCTTGCTGTTGATGACAGTGCTGCCGATCGCAATTTGCTTCGCCTCTCGCTCTTGGGTTCCTCGTATTGCTACAAGTTGGAATGTGCAAAGCGGCTTTCTGAAGGCCTGGCAAAGTTGGGGAATCAGCGAGCGGATGTCGTTTTATTGGACCTCAATCTGCCGGACAGTCAGGGTAAACGTACAGTCGAGAAAGTTATGGAGCACGCCGCCCATGTCCCAGTCCTGGTACTCACCGGTTCTGATGACGAAGGTATGGCTCTGGAGGCGATGCGGGCGGGCGCGCAAGACTACATAGTAAAGGGACAGATTGACAGTCTTTCATTGTCTCGAGCCATGCGTTACGCAATCGAACGGCACAGGATGCTAATGGCTTCGCGGCAAGATCGGCAGAGACAGTTTGGATCTAAGGAAGGCCTTGCAACCTACGGTTCGGCTACAACCTTATCGGCTGGCAGTCTTCAATACGCGCAAGTGGCAGGCCCGACCGGGTCGCTCCACGACAGCGAGCGCCGCTCTGATGCTGGGGACTGCATCATGAAGAGTCGAAAAGGCTACCAAGGCTTTGTCATCGAAGCGCGAGTTCACAAACAGAAGGACAGTCAGCTCACCGCGGAGATCACCATCGAAAATCACGATAGCGATGGCGTTACCGCAAAGCAATTTTATATTCCGAGTACCTTCGCAGCGCCGGGGTTGGCGGTGGAGATAGCGATGCAAACTGGACGGGAAAGGATCGACGAGGGTCTTTGGGTCCGGCACCGGAGACGGACAAACAGCTGACGGGCGTGCACGCTCGATCAAGCGGATATTTTAAGTGGGCGAGTAATCCCAGCAGTTCTTGTGAGGAAGCATGAGCTTATCGGCAGCAATGACGAACGAGATGGCAACCGATGTCTTGATTGTAGATGACAGTGCTGCAGATCGAAATTTGGTACGTCTTTCCCTCATGGAGTCCCCTCATCCCTATAGCCTGGATTTTGCGGAACGACTTTCTGAGGGACTTACGAAGTTGGAGCAACGGCGTCCGGACGTTGTTTTACTGGATCTTAATTTGCCGGACAGCCAAGGCCATGAAACGGTCCAAAGAGTCACGCGCAACGCTCCCGATGTGCCCATCCTGGTGCTGACTGGCTCCAATGATGACCGAATGGCTCTGGACGCCGTACGCACTGGAGCTCAGGATTATATCGTGAAAGGGCAGATGGACAGTCACGCGCTCACACGGGCCATGCAGCACGCAATCGAGAGGCAACAGGTGCTTGGCGCTTTGCGGGAGAGCCGGCAGAAGCAGCTTGATTTTAAAGATAAATTCCTGTCCCACGTTTCTCACGAGCTCCGTTCACCGCTAGCGTGTATTCACCAGTTCGCCGAGGTGATGCTCGACGGCCTGGCTGGTCCCTTGACCGATAAAGAGCGGGAATATCTCCAAAGTGTTCTGCGGAACGCGGGGCAATTGAACAACCTGATCAATGATCTTCTGGATGCAGCGTCCGCGAATGTGGGGAAGCTCACGATTGAACCTGCACGTGTGGATTCCGTGGATGTCCTGAAGCAGCTGGCCGTAATGCTGGGCTCAAAAGCCAAGACACGAGGAGTGGAACTGGTTACACGAATAGGGGGCCATATTGCCCCGGTGCGGGCCGATCAGCGGCGGTTGTTGCAAGTCTTGATCAACCTGCTTGAAAATGCCCTCAAATTTACGGATGCCGGCGGCGTCATCACGTTAGGCGCCGCCATTTTTGACGATGACCCAAACTTTGTCCGATTCTCTGTCGCCGACACAGGGAGGGGAATCAATCCGGGGAATCTAAAACTGGTATTTGACCGTTTGTATCAGGAACAAAACGCGGTTTCCAACCGGCAGGGACTTGGTCTAGGGCTTGCAATCAGCAAAGAAATTGTGGAACAGCATGGGGGCCGAATCTGGGTAGAAAGCACACTAGAGAATGGCAGCACATTCTCTTTTACCCTGCCCGTGTTTTCACTGCCTGCTGCTGTCTCACCAATACTAGTCCGCGACGGCAAAATCCGGGGGGCGACGTTAGTTGCAATTGAAATTGCGCGCGGGAGTCAGGCGGTGACCGACGACGTCTGGGAGCTTACCCAGCGCCGCTGCCGGGCAATTGTGGAGCGCTGCATTCTTCCAGACAAGGACCTGCTGCTTCCCTTCATGCATCCTCTCGGGCACAGGGAAACGATGTTTGTCCTCGCGTGCGCGGACTTATCTGGTGCGTCGGTGTTAGAAAAGCGGATCCTAGGACAATTGACTGCGGCGCCGCAAATTGCAGACACCTGTGTTTACAGAGCCGTCTGTACGCCGCTTCCCGGGATCCCCGCCGAAAAACGGCATCTGGATGAACAGTTGGAATGGATTTGCGAAAAGATCGAGAATGCGATTTTGCAGGTTGGTAGTATCTGAGGGGGTTTGTGGAGCTAGCTAAAGTTTTAATCGTAGACGACAACCAAGACCTGGCGCGGGCACTGGAACTTCGACTGCGTGCTAGCAACTATCAGATACTGCTCGCGCAGAACGGAAGTTCTGCGGTCGCCCTTGCCCTCGCCGAAAGGCCTTTTGCCATCCTCCTCGATTTGCACCTAAAACAGGAAGATGGGTTTGCCGTGCTGCGAGAATTTCGGTCCTTCTCAGGACTTTCGGTCGTGCCTGTGCTAATTGTGAGCGCAGACTGTTCCGCGCTTACCCAACAGCGGGTGCTTGATGCAGGCGCACACTGCTTTCTCGAAAAACCCGTGAATCATCGCTTGCTGCTCCAAATACTTCGCGACATACAGGTACGTTCGCAGAATCAGGATTGCCTTAAAGCAAAGGCAGATTCACACTCGGCTTAGGATTGAGGCACAAAGAATGACGACGACCGCAGCATACTCTCCATCACCGGCGCTGCCCGGTACGCTGGCACAGAGCATCGTCAAACAATGGAAAGAGTCCATTGTGGTTTTGGATCAAAACCTGCTCGTGATATTTGCGAATCCGTCTTTTTGTGAATGGATCGGCATCGGTTGGCCTCAAATAAATGGTCGACCCTTGAAAGAATTCCTGGGCAGTCCAGAAGCACAAGTTTTTCTGGACGAAGTGCAGCGCGGGTCGGCACGGCGCCAGTTTCAGGCCAACTGCACCATTGCCGGCCTCGGCCAGCGATCCTTATTGATAACTGCAAATCTGCTAACCCAATCCGACCAGCGCACTATCCTATTGGCTCTTCGGGACACCACCGACCAGAACATGAGCAACCGTGTGCTATCCCGGGAAGTGGAATTGGCGCAGCGCGGGGAAACTTGGCAGCGAAAGCAGGCAGATCTTCTGCGGTGCATCATGGAGAGCAGCGGGGATGGCATTTTCGTCGCCGATGCAGCGGGAAATTGTGTTCTCTGGAATTCGGCATGCGAGAAGATGCTGGGTTTGAAGCCCGACAAGATACAACAGAAGGAATGGACGGAGGGTATTGGGGTTTATTTGTCTGATCAAGTAACCCCATTCCCCGTCAAAGACTTGCCTCTATCGAGAGCGTTGAGGGGAGAGTCTTGTGATGACGTGGAACTTTGGATCAGGAACACGGTTCAGAAGGGAATCTGGATCAGTGTGACCGCGAGCCCCCTCAAAGACGGGAAAGAGGGGGCGGTTTCCACTTTTCGCGATGTCACGTTTGCCAAGAACGTCGAGAAAATGCTGGCAACGAAGGCCGAGGAAGTCGCCCGCTCCAACCGTGAATTGGAACAATTCGCCTACGTTGCCGCGCATGACTTGCAAGAACCACTGCGCATGGTCTCGAGTTACGTGCAACTGCTCGCCCGGCGTTACAAGGGAAAGCTGGATGCTGAGGCCGAGGAATTCATCGGATTTGCGGACGATGGCGCCAAGCGCATGAGCGCGCTGATCAATGACCTGCTCACTTTCTCCCGCGTCGGCCAGGGCGACGCGCCGGAACAACTGGTCGACTGCGAGAAGGTGCTGGCGCACGTCCTTCTTAGCCTTACACAAAAGAAGGAAACTGCTCGAGCTCGGGTCACGCACGACCCCCTGCCTCAAGTACGTGCCAACGAACTGCAAATCACTCAGGTCTTTCAAAATTTGATCGACAATGCCATCAAGTTCCGGAGCAAAGAGGATCCGCAGGTACATATCTCGGCGCGTGCGGAAGGCGATAAATGGATCTTCTCGGTAGCTGACAACGGTATTGGTATCGACGCCCAATACAAGGATCGGATTTTCGTGATCTTTCAGCGCCTTAATGCCCGGGAAGACTACGCCGGCACGGGAATCGGACTTGCCGTCTGCAAGAAAATCGTCGAGAAACGTGAAGGGAACATCTGGGTAGAGCCAAATCGAGGGCACGGTACAGTCGTGTATTTTTCCTGGCCCTAAACGGCATCATCGAGTAAAAGGGAAGAACTTTATGCCTAAACCCATCGGGTTACCGATCAAGATTTTGTTGGTAGAGGACAACCTCGCGGACGCGCGCTTAACCGAGGAGTCGCTTAAGGACTGCAAAGTCCTCAATGAATTATATACGGTGCGGGATGGCGTTGAGGCTATCGACTTCTTGTCCAAGCTGGGACGATTCAAGTCCATGCGGCAGCCGGACTTGATTCTCCTGGATCTGAACCTTCCGAAGAAAGACGGAAAAGAAGTCCTCGCGTTCATTAAAGAGAACCCGGCATTGAGGAGGATCCCGGTGGTCGTTTTGACCAGTTCGCGGGCGGAACGCGACATCGTACAGAGTTACTCTCTGCACTGTAACTGCTACGTCAACAAACCTCTGAATATCGATGAGTTTGGCGAAGTGGTAAAAGCGATTGAGGGCTTCTGGTTTTCGATTGTGAAATTGCCTAAAAAAAAGGCGGCGTCGGGCACCGCCTAAATCGGGCTGGCAGTAATATAATGAGGTGCTGAGACGAACCAAAGCAGTTAATTGGATAGTTTGGTTTTTGCGCCGGCTTGCGAGTATTGTTTGCTGAGATGAGTTCGAATTGATCGACAAGGATTAGGCCCTTATGCGCGATATGGCTGGAGTACCGGCGAAGATTTTGCTGGTGGAAGATAATCCCGCGGACGTGCGGTTGACCCGCGAGTCCCTAAAGGACTGCAAGATCATGAACGAATTGTTTGTCACGAAGAACGGCGAAGACGCCATCGAGTTTCTAGGTCAGGAAGGCAAGTACAAATGCGCGCCGCGGCCAGATTTGGTTCTATTGGATCTGAATCTTCCCGGCAAAAATGGGCGGGATGTTCTGTCGTTCACCAAGGGCCGGTTCGACCTGAAGGAAATTCCTGTGATCATCCTGACCAGCTCACGGGCGAAACAAGATATCCTCCAGACCTACGCCATGCATGCGAACTGCTACATCAGCAAACCGCTGGACCTCCATGAGTTTTCGGAGGTAGTGCAGGCGATTGAGGGCTTTTGGTTTTCCATCGTAGAGCTACCCCGAGACGCCACTGAGATGAATTGACAAGCTCAGGTTGCAGCATCGGGGCACGAGCTTTGCCCCGATTACTCCGCAATCGTGAGCGGTCGTTTTCCCCGAGCGCAGTTCCTGCTCAGAGTTGTTCCGAAATCGCAGAGGAATGCCCTACTAACCGAAATCCTCGCAGGTCATCGGTTCCCGTTGCCTAAAGGCGGTCTGCGACTCAGTAAGGTGCAAAGGGTGAGTCGGAACTGAGGAATGCAGCCGCTTGGCGAGTAAATGAGTCATGAAACTGAAAGAGAGAGCCGTGCCCGGAGTCTGGATAGGTCATAAGAACAGCGTCGGGCAAGTTCTCACTTAGAAAATACGAGTTTGAGACGGGAATCATTTCGTCGTGAATTCCGTTCACCACGAGCGTTGGTTGGCGAATGCCCCTAAGGCTCGAGAACCGTTCGCCTGCGGATTTTTCCCAGTCACGAAACGCTGAGATTTGAGCGGCGGCCACGTCCGGTCCAGACGCGGGGTCCCTGTCATCTATTCGTTGCGCTAGTCTTTTAATGAACGCCGCGCCGGCCGCCTGACTTGAATCTGTCGAGGCAAAAAATATCTTTTGCAAGATGGCGTATCCCTTCAGGCTGGCATCACTAAAATGCCGGGCCAGGCTGGGTTTTTCCAGATGCATAATGTCTTCCCCTCCCGGCGGCGCTGTGCCAACAAGGATGATTCGACGAAAGGTCGAAGGGCGATCAATTGCCATCTGCTGGGCGACCATTCCACCAAGTGAGAAACCGAGGACATCGCAAATAGTCAGGCCTAGACCGTCTAAGAAGGCCGAAGCATGTTTTGCCATTTCCGCGATCGTATTTGGCACCTTGCCGCTGGACCTCCCAATGCCGGCATTATCAAACAGAATGACTTCGCTTCTCGATGCGAGAGGATCAGTCACCGCAGGGTCCCAGTTGTCAAGCGTACCCGTGAAGTGCTGGAGAAAGAGAAGAGGAAGCCCGTGGCCCTCTCCGAAGCGGCGGTAAGCATATCTCTCGCTTTTCACTTCGAGAAACTGCGTTGGTGCACTGATGTTGCTGGCAATTGTGGATAACATGTTGATGTTCTCTTTGTCCTCCGATGATCGACTTCTGTCACCCGACATTGAGGCGGGTCAGAATCGAATGCGAATCTTGCCGTCAACCTCCTGCACCTCGTAAACGATGAGTGCCTCGGTGGCCGGGCCGTTGATTACGGCTCCAGTGGTAATGTCGAACCGGGAGCCGTGGCATTGGCACATGATCGTCGTCTTAGTGAGCAGGCCGCCGGAGAGCGGGCATGACTCGTCCGTGCAGGTGCAAAGGTCATCGAACGCGTAGATGCGGTCGTCGACACGGGCGATCGCGATACGTCGTTTGCGGTCATGCAGGTAGTAGGGGACAACGAAGTCGTTAGGGATAGCGTCGCCCGTCGCGATAGTTCTGAAAGCGTCAGTAGCAATCTCAGTCATCGGCTTCTCCTCTTCGCGGTGCCGGTTCAGTAGGGATATTCCGGGATGACGTCGGACTTCTTGGCGTCGAGTCGCAGCTCCCCGAGAGCGCCCGGGGGCACGATTGGACGGTGCGGCATGATCGGGCCTATGCGCTCGTATCCGGAGCCCAAGGGCGGCCTGGTATCCGCATCGCCCTTGTTCGGCCACAGTGACATTGCGCGTTCGACCAAGGCTGTAATCATGAGTGACGGGTTGACTCCCGGGTTGGCTGGCATCACGCTCCCGTCCATGACGTGAAGGCCCGGCTGACCAAACGCGCGCTGATAAGGATCGACGGCGCCGCATTCGCTGCTGTCAGCGATAGGGATCCCGCCCACGAAGTGGGCGGAGGCATTGTGGTTGATGACCTCAGTTAGCAACGCCCCCTCCCGGCTGTCCAGCTTCCTTGCCACTCGATCGACGAACTCCTCGACGACCGGGATGTGCACCGAGGGAGGTGAACCGGGACCTTGTCGGCTTCGCAGCAGGCCATCGTGCCAGTACAGCTCGATCGAGGTGTCAGTCGTCTGCATGCACAGTGCGACGAAGGAACGCTCGGACCAGTGGCGCGGGTCATCGAAGCTGAGCACCTCTTTAGGGTGTTCGAGAAGTTGCTTCAGCCAGGACTCGAACGGATGCTTCTGCTCGCCATGCTGGTGGTAGGTTCCGAGCAACGCGAAAACGTTACTTCCGACTCCCCAGTAGGTAGGCTCCACGCTCGTCACCGGATCCGGCCAAACGCCGGAAGTGATTGCTACCGAACCTGGCTGGATGTGGATCTTCTCCGGATCGCTCTTCCATTTTTCGTGCGTTCGCGTGACGTATAGAAGCTGTTCGGAGTTCGTCCGCGCTCGTTGCCCGAGTTGGCTGGAGAGCCCCGGTAGTCGGCCCTGGTGTTGCATGTGAAGAAGTAGCTTTGACGAGCCATATGCGTGGGCGGCGACGATCACCTGCTCCGCAGTGTATGTGTAGCGCTGAAGGTGCGCAGCCCGCTGCGCCCAGCCGGGGTGCCGTGCGTGTACTTCGAACCCGCCTCCCTCAAGCGGGGAGAGTTCGTACACCTCGTGCAGTTCGTGGATCACCGCACCGAGCTTCTCGGCCAGGTAGAGGTAGTTCGTCGTCAGCTTGTTCTTGGCGTTGTGGCCGCAGCCGATACAGCAGTTGCCACACGAGATGCAACCGCTGCGCCGCGGCCCGACCCCGCCGAAGTAAGGATCGTCTGCCTCGACGCCGGGGTTACCGAAGTAGACTCCCACTGGAGCCTTGTTGAACGTTTCCCCTCTCCCCATGTCGATCGCGACCTGTTGGAGGGCCCGATCCACGTCAGTTGGCATGTACGGATAGCGAACGACGCCGAGCATTCGTGTTGCCTGATCGATGCAGGGCGCCAGTTCGTCGGCCCAGTCGGTGATGCCCGCCCACCCTGGCGCGTCGAAGAACTTTTTCGGAGGCACATACAAGGTGTTGCCATAGACGTGCGAGCCGCCTCCCACTCCTGCCCCAGAGAGTACGAGCACATCATCCAAGTACTCCATCCTTTGGATCCCATACATCTCTGCCGCGGGCATCCACAAGAAGTGCGGCAGATCCCACTGGGTCTTCGGAATGTCTTCATCTCTCCAGCGCCTCCCGGACTCCATTACACCAACCCGGTAGCCCTTCTCGGCCGCACGCAACGCAGCAACGCTTCCACCGAACCCAGAGCCGATGATCACGACGTCGTAGTCGAAGCTTGCCATAGATTTCCCTTTCGCCCGCGACTCAGACTCGAAGGCGCGGGCCAGCGCCGCTCGGCGCAACGGCGGCCCGCTCTCTCGAAACGCAGCTCCCGGGGTTCGATCTCCTTGACGATCGAAGATGTACCAGGCGCTGACTCGTCCCTGCCAATAACCTCACCTCGTCATCACGCCGGCATGACCCGCACCAGAAAATCGCTTGTCAGCGACCCGATTTCCGCACAATGGTCTTCCAGTGCGAAGTGACCGCTATCGACCGGGTGGAATTCGATCTCCGGCATATCCGCCGGCGGCTTCATGCTGGCGCCCGGAAAAAGTGGGTCGTTGACGCCGGTAGCGATCATCACCTGACGCTGATGCGCTTTGAAAAACTGTCGCGCATCGGCCACCGTCTGCCGATTATTCCTGATGTCGTACAGGAGATCGAGCATGATTTCGTCGATGCCAGGGCGAGCCAGCAGGGCGCTGTCGATCGTCCAATTGTCGGGGTCGATCAGCGAAGGTTCGCGTGTGCCGGCGACGTACTGATTGCGAACAGCGTCCGGCGTCAGCTTGGACCGGACCGCATCCCGATGCTCCGGCGACCCGTCCTTCCAGTACGCCAATTCGGTCGCCCAGACCGGGCCATCGATCGGCTCTCCGAACGCAGGTGTGTTTTGTACGACAACGCCGGTGACGCGATCGGGATATTTGAGTATCAAACGGTATCCGATGGGGCCGCCGAAATCCATCCCGTAGATAGCGAACCGTGTGACTCCGAGCTTCTCGATCAGCGCCTCCACCACCTCCGAAAGGTGGGCGTGCGTATAGTGGAAATCGGAGCGAGAAGGGACGGCGCTGTGTCCGAATGCCGGATAGTCCGGTGCGATCACCCGGTACTTGCCGGCGAGCATCGGAATGAGGTTTCGAAACATGCGGGACGATGTCGGAAACCCGTGGAGCAGCAACACGACCGGCGCCCCTGCTGGACCGGCCTCGCGATAGAAGATCTCCAACCCATTCACATCGATGGTGCGATACCGTGTCTCAAGCGCCTTTCCAGAGGCAGGAATGGGCGCCGACCCCGGCGGCGTAGCGCCTTTCGCCGATGCTGAAAGGGCAAATGCAAGAGAGCCGGCCCCCAGTCCAACGAAAGTCCGACGCGAAGCGATAGCCATTTTAGTATTAACACTCACGGTGATCTCCTGTTAGTACGGCCACGTGGCTCACCACCCACTGCGTGTAGCAGGACTTCGGCTCAGGAGGACGCGGGTTACGACCACAACCCATGCGACGCCGATGAAGGGCCAGACGAATCGCGAATAGGCGCCGTCCGGCGCCCAGAATCCGCCACTCAGCCACGTGGTGCCGCCCAACAATCCGAGCACGACCGCCGCAACCCCAATCGCGAAAAGTGTGTTCGAGATCAGCCGTGCCCGCCAAAGCCCAAACACCCCTGACATGACCAGCATCGCGCGTGGGAACGAGGTCAACACGACGAGGGCCCATACGAAGTCGTTCAGCCCGGTTGTAAGCGTGGTATTTCCGGAACCGGCGATCGAGTACGCCAGGGCTGCCACCAGTGTGATGAGGAGGAGGAAAAGCCCTCCGAGGGCTGCGCTGGAGGCGGTCGCCGCAGCACCCCAGCCGTCTTGCCCGGCATCCGCCAAGGTGGTCCGGAGCGCCGCCGCGAACCACATGAGGTTGAGGACCCCCAGTCCGGAGAACACCACAGCGATCAGGATCCGCGTGCGCTCGCCGTCGTAGAACGCGACGAGTGTGTCTGCTGACGCGCCGACCTGCGGCTGGTGGCCGTAGACGATGTACGCGACTATGAAGCAGAGGACGGACTGGATGCCGGCTGTCCGCCAGAAGCGTTCCCAGAACGCAGGGGTCGTGTACACGCTGCTGGATTTCGCGCTGCTAGATGACGTCATGGTTGTCGTGGATGCGCTCATTGAGACTCTCCTCTCGAACTGAAAGTAAACGAAGCTTCCGGCGGGTGATCTGCGAATTGGATTCAAGCACCGTGCTGCTGCGTATCGAAAATTATTTTTATCGGCTCCGCGGGAGAGACGCAATTAGACAAAGGTACTGGTTACGACTCAGTATCATATGCCGCTGCGCCGAGCGGGCTCTACTGATGCAGCCCTGACATCCACTCGACTTGCCAATCCATCCGACGCCGCGATCCTGCCCCCCGGCCAGTTTCGGGTTCAGATCAAAGCGGACCGTCCATTCAGGCGCCTTCTATATACAGCTTTGCTAGTCTGGCAGCTTCTTCCGGTGTCATGCCGTCCTGGCGGGCTACGATGTAGGCTGCGTACCAGCCTGACCAGTGGTGTTTGGGAGCCTTCGGTTCGTACTCGCCATGATGCTGTTCCGCCTCCCGCAAAAGCTCTGTCAGCGTCGTGACATCCGGTTTGCTGATTCCCCGTCCCGGCAGCCGCGAGGTGATTTCCTGGAATAGCCAGGTGTTGCCGTCCGGGTCGCTGAACGTGGCAAAGCTAAAGTAGCTGCGGTGACCGGGATCCTTCCCGCTGACGCGACCGTCGCTTTCGGGACGGAACTGGCCGCCCGGTTTCGACGTATGGAACACCTCACTGACCTGGACACCGCGGGCAGCGAGGTCTTTGCGAGCGGCTTCGACATCGGAAACGATTAGGTAAAGGCCCTGGGCAGAACCTGGCGCGGCCGTCGTGATCTTCGTGCCGAACTGCACCGAGCACCCCGACGCGGGCGGCGTGAACTGCACGATCCGGAAGCCGTTGTCGAAGGGGAAGTCGGCGTCGAGCCGCCACCCAAGTTTTGTGTAGAAGGTCTTCGAACGGTCCACATCCGCGACCGGGATGACGACGACCTCGAACTTCATGTCCACTTTCGCGGCGCTGGCGCCGCTGGCTGGTTCACTGTTGATTGCGCTGAAGGTTGCCATTTTTCCTCCGATCTATTGCTCTAAGAATTGACCCGTATGAGCCCCAACGAATTGCGGGACAGAATCCGCCGGTCATGATGCGCGTGCCTGCCTGGCCCCGCCGTCCCGGGCTTCTATGGCTTTGACGGAATTTGCAAACGCCTTCTTCAAGACCCCTTGGCCGATGGTCCCGAGCACCAACCCGAGGAACCATCCTTTGAGGGTCTTGCCGTCGCGTACGACAACCACGTCGATGTCGGTCAAACCGTCGGGGCGGCGAGTGAAGTTGTAAGTGTGGCCGGACGCGCCCCCCATGTGTTGGAGTCGGTCGTCTTGAGAACAACATGGTTCGGATTGGACCAGTCGTAGTGCAGGCGTTCCCAGATGCCGCCCGACCCTTCGGTGACGTCAGCCTGGTTGGGACCGCGGCTGTGCACCTTGAGATACTCGTCAGCGCTGTTGTCAAACAGCCCGGCCCGAAGTCGGTGAGCCCGGCGATGTACTGCTCGGGCGTCGAAGTGGTTGTCTGGTGCATATGGATGGTGGACATACGTTCCTCCTTTTTTCTTCCCGAGGCTCTCGGGATTCTGACTCTAGTTTCAAAAGCGTCTATTCGAGCGCCTGCCGTAGAGCACGCTCCAGCGCGACATCGAGACCATGAGCAACGTCGTCGACCTGTTGGTCGCCAAATTGTCCGAACAAAGAAGAGGGCCGATCGTACTCAAAAACCGAACGGCCTTCCGGGTCTTCATAGAGCACAATGCGTAGGGGAGCATATAATCCGGCGGGCAATTGATGACGAGTCATTTTTGATGCTGTAAGCGGGTTTCCAATTTCGTATTGCACAGCCTTGCGCGGTTGACCCGTGATTCGCAACAAACCGCCGTGATCACGAGAGAGGAAGATCGCAAGTTCAGGCCCGGCTTCCAGTTTTTCCTGTAACCGCTTTGTGTCTCCCGAAACCATTAAGGATGTGATTTCCGGGTTGAGATTCGGCAGCGAGTGTTCGAGTGTTGCTCGCACTTCCGCAAAGCTCTTTGTGGATCGGATGATGACGTGCTCGACCTGGATGGTACGCGTATTCGTAGTCATAGGCGTTAGCTCCTTGGGAATGGCCGGTTGCTCAATGTATAAACCACCGCAGATCGTGAAAAGTCATGCCGAATGTGAATCCACACACTAGCTAGGCGCCATGAACTGTTGCCCGCCGTCAATATCGTAAGTTGCGCCCGTGAGGGCGGTGTTGGTCATGATGTGTACGGCGAGCGCGGCGACGTCCGCCGGCCCGACTACGCGTCCGATGGGAAGCGTGGTGCGAAGCTGATTGCGACGCTTTTCGAGCTGATCGCCCAGCAGTTCCGCAGACAAAGGCGTGTCCACGAAGCCAGGGGCAATAAGGTTGACCCGGATTGGCGCGATCTCAAGCGCCAGGCTGGCGGTCAAAGCGGGAAGCGCAGCGGTCATGGCAGCCGCAATGCTCAGGCCGCTAGCTGGGCGTCTGGCGCCCGTGCCTCCTATGAAGATTAGCGATCCTCCCGGCCTTACTTTGCTGGTAGCGTTGCGGGCTACGTAAAGTGTCTGCAACAGGTGCTCACCGAAGGAATCGCGTATTTTTGCGAAATCCATGTCAGCGAGGCGACCGTAGTAGGGACGACCAGCGGTCACCATGACGTGATCGACCACAAGCAAGTCCCGAAAAAAACTTTCGATAGCAACTGGGTCCGTGGCATCGAAGGCCGCTGTACTCAATGCATCGACTTCGCTTGCAGCATGCTTGAGACGCTCGGGATTACGCGCGGCGAGAATCACCTTGGCCCCCTCTGCCCGCGCGCGGCGCGCCGTCTCGAAGCCAATCCCGGAGCTTCCGCCGATGACGACCACGGTTTGCCCGAGCAGTTCAAGCTCATGTTGTGTGGTGGAAGCGATAGTTGCTGCGCTCATGTCTTCCTCCGATCTGCACTCTAGAATTTCGTTCCCTTCCGGGATGAGATTTTTAGCACTCGTCATGATTGCGGACTAAGCCTTGGAAGTATTAGGAACTCTTGCCGGCTCACCCAATCCGGATAGCGCTTCACCATCGCATCGAACAGATCCTGATCGCTTAGGCCCGCTTCTCGTTGTTTTCCGTAGAATTCGATGTATGCTCGTGACTCGTCGATCGAAGTCGGCGCATTGCCTTGGGTTGGGTCCTTGTGTCCGGTGACCACCGCGGTCGGACGAAGTGAGGCCAACCGATCAAGCGCAGCAACCCATTCTATTCGGCTTTCTGGGGTCGTTAGGCCCACGAACATGTGACAGCGGTTGTATGCAACGTCCCCCGAAACAACCAGACCGATGCCCGGCACGTGAAGCGAAGTGGTGTTTAGGGTATCCGTATGGCCGGTCTCTACAACGACTAGTGGCCAGCCCTCAATATCGAATTGCATCGAATCCAGCGGCTCAGCCAGGACAGTCGTGTCGCTGATTTGACCCGTAAACCGAGCGCGAAAGCCGTTATCCAATATGTCCGGAGTCGTGTTCTTTCGCATGAGTTCTACGGTGCCCGTGGTCGCGACGACGCGGGCACCGGGAAAGCGATCCAGCAGAACCGGGAGTCCGAGGAAGTGATCTCCGTGGCCATGCGTGATGTAAATCGTAGTCAGGCGGCGGTCGTGCAGATCGATCCAATTCGCAAGTGCGGTCGCTTCCCGGATGGTCAAGAGCGCATCGACGAGTACGGCATCGCGCGCGCCGAAAATCAAAGTCGCAGTTTTGGGGTCCCACGCCGGCGGATCAGAATTCGCCACCCGCGCCGGCGGCCCGTTGAAGGGCGATTCCGGGGCCACAAACACATCGTACTTAAGGGCTATCGCTTTTGACATTTCAGCCTCCTTGTAAACGCAGCTCAACGCTTCTGGTAAGGATGGAAAATGTAATCCTTCGCCTTCACTGGCGTGTGGCAGGCGTATCCGCAGTTGGAGAGGCTCTTGGGGTCGGCCGTGAACTTATCGGACGCGGGGTCGTAGTTGAACACCGCGTATCCCCACCCGCCGCTTTCCGCAAATCTCTTACTGTCCTTTTCCATTACGAAAGCCTGGGAAAAGACGTCTGGCACCTCCACGACGAAAGGGGCTTCCGTGCTCTTCTTGTGCTTCCACTGAAGCTTCACGATCATGGAGCCGTCGGGGAAAGACTGGCCGTTGCCAGGAACGCCGGCCTTGAACGCCTTGATCATCGTGGGATTGGCGACGATTACCTTGAGTATTTCATCGGTCCGGGCGGACGAGACGTCAGCCCAGTCTTCGTAACCCCTGAAATCGGAGAACGCGATTCCGCTGGGCGATTTCAGGGAATATTTGTCTTGTGCATAGAGGGCAGTCACGATGAGCGCTGTCGTCGCCATGATCATTAGCTTTCTTTTGCGATTCATGTTTAATCCTCCTTGGGTTTACTCACTACTGAGCTAGTTCGCCCAGCATGCTGTCCAGATCCAGTTCCGCCTTTCGGGTTTGGAAGCCACGCTTCATTGCGGTCGTGGTCCGGCTTTGGGTTTCAGGGTCACGGGCACGGTCGAGAAAGAGATCCGAATCACGGCGGAAGTCTTCCACCGACGCGATAGTGATCCCATTAACTCGCTCCTTGATCGCAGTGCGGCCTGCGGCTGGAAAGCTGGCGATGCGGTGAGCGAGTGACTTGACGAAATCGCCGAGCGCGGCCGCGGGTAAGGCCCGATTGATCCAGCCGTAGCGTTCCGCCAGTTCTGCGTTGTAATCCTGGGCGCTCAACAACACCTCGAGAGCCCGGCCACGTCCCATTAGGCGCGTGAGGTGCTGGATGCCGCCCGCTCCTTGCATCAGTCCGAACGCTGCCTCCAATTGACCAAAGATTGCTGATTCCCGCGCGGCGAAGCGCATGTCGCACGCCAGCACGAATTCGCTGCCCGCACCGCGTACGCGACCTTCGATTTGTGCGATCGTCACTAGACGACTCGTGCTTAGACGGCGAAACAGCATGGCGAGCGAGGGTTCACCGGTGAGCGCTGCTGCCGCTTTTCGGTACTCGCTGATCCGCGTCACATCAACGTGGGCGATCAAGTAATCAGGATCGGCGCTCTTGAACACCAGCACTTGAACCGTATCGTCTCCCTCAGCTTGCTGTAGGAGAGAGACCAGATCGCGGACCAGTTCCGGGCCTAGAAGGTTCATAGGAGGGGCGAGAATCTCGGCAAACAGAACGGCCCCTTCCTTGCGAGCAGAAATCGTTTCGAAAGCTATTTCTAGTGTTTGGCTCTCTTGTTTGACTGTTTGCGACATTGCTAACTCCCGGTTCAATATTTTTGTGACTGATTGAGCGTGAGAGGGGTTGTTGTTCCAATCATTGCGGCGTGCGTCCGATCGCGTCGGTCAATTCGTCGTCCGCTTGAGCGTATTCGAGTTGGGATTGCAGCAACAGTGTCTGCGCTTCGAACTCTTGTGCCACAGCGGCGTCGGCCTGCGATGGGAGGTAAGCGCCCTGTTGTAGCTGCTGTGTGGAAACGCGACGGGCCTCCTGTCGAGTGGTAAGCAATTCCTGAGAAACGGCTACCATTTGCCGCGTGCGCTCCAGTTTGTTATAGGCGGTCTCGACTCTCACTTCGACCTCATCCCGAATTCGGGCCAAATTTTCTTTGGCTTGTGCCAACTGTGCGTCACGCTCTCGAAGTGCCGCCCTCTTCTTTCCTCCGTCGAACACGTCATAGCTAAAGTGAACGCCGAAGGTCCCAAAATTACGGGCGAGAAACGGGACGTTTTCATCGTAGCTGTAGCGAGCAAACGCTTCGATATCCGGGATGTATTCGCGTTTCGCCGCGCGCACGCCGGCGGAAGCTTTCTCCACGTCAGCCCCTGCTTCGGTGACTTCCGGGTGAGAGTCCAAAGCGACCCGTATGCATTGTTCGCGCTCGCAGCTTTGGGCAGGTACCGGAACGTTGAGATCGAGAGCTATATCAGTCTTGAGCGGCAATCCCACAATATCGTTGAAGTGCAGTCGCAGATCTGAAAGTTGCAGCTCAGCCGTGAGCAGTTCCTGTTTCGCCTGCAATAACTCTGCTCTACTCTCGATCAGGTCTGCTTCGAGTGTGCTGCCGTACTTGACTTGCTGGACGCGTTCACCCTGGAGGTCTTCGACAGCACGAATCCTGGCTTCGATGGCCTGGTGTTTGGATTGAACTACCAGAATGTTGTAGTAAAGCTGACGGACTTTCAGAGCCACATCGTTCTCGACTCCGCGGGCCTTCTCACGGCTCGCCTTTAACTCGGCGAGGGCCACGTCATTTCCTGCCTTGATTTTGAACAGTTCTGTAAGCGGTTGTGTCAGCCCCGTGCCGCTGGCGATGAAGTTTCTATCGCCCTGATTGAGCGTGAGCGACCGCGACGGGATCGCATTACCTCCTATGGTTCCGAATGCACCTGCTGGAATGGCGATGAACTGTGTATCGGTGAGATGCGCAAACGTACTTTCATTCTTAATCGTCGGCAAGTAGGCGCTTCTGGCAACTTCTTTGGCATGCTGCTCTTCTTCGACATGAAGAGCGGCGATACGCACAATATGATTGTGTTTCAGCGCCAGCTCGACGGCTTGATGGAGATTGATTGTTCGTGGAGCAGTTGATTCGATCTGCTGTCCTTCTAGTAAAGTCGTGCCGATGACCAGGGCGGCTGCGACGAGTGTGCGTAAAGGCATCACGAGTTTTTCCTTTGCGTCGAAGTGAATCGCTGTTGGAGCCCTGATAGTTCCGCAAAACTCAAGGGAGCCTTGCGCAGAATCGCTGTTAGAAGCAGCATCCCCGCGCAAGCCCACGCGACAAGATGGAACCCGTCAATAAAGGTCAGACTGTAGGCTTGCAGGCGCAGCTTGCCGTCAATGATTTCTGCGGCACGGCTGGTGGCGGCCGTTGGTCCACTCGACTTCGCAGATAATCCCGCGGCTAGTCGATACAGCGTTCCGTCCGTGATCCACGAACCCGACTGGACGTGCAAACCCAGCAGGTTCGAGTGCAGTTTTTCGCGCTGGTTGATGAAATGGATCATTGCTGCCACGCCCACCTGGCCGCCGAGCAACCGCACCGTGTGAAAAAATGCGGCAAAGGTGAGCGCGCGTTGTGGCGCCTGCAAAGCTCCCGAAAAAGTCGCCTGCAAGACGAGCGATGACACCAGCCCCATCATCGCGAGAGATTGACCGACCCCCATCAGCAGTTCTGACTGGTAGTAGTTCTCCGGCGCCCAGGCACTGGTGAAGTTCGCGTTGATTAAGCAGGCAAAAGCCACGGCAGCGAAGCCAATGGCCATCAGCAAACGATTGTCGATTCCGCGATATAAGAAGAGCGCGCCGACGAACGCCAGAAATAGTTCAAAAATCGCGGTCCAGACCACCGCCGGCCCGTACTGTTGTGGATCAAGGCCTCGGAGGGCCAGCGACTGAGGGATGATGATGATGGTCGCGAGCAGCACGAAGCGGAACGCGAACAGCGCCACCGCTAGTAGAATCGTGTTCCACTGGCGCAAGTACGGAAGGTCCACAAGAAAGTTGGGACTCCGCAGGCGACGCGCGAAAGACAAGAGCAACAGGAATATGCCGCCAGCGAATAGCGCCGTGAACGTGCCCGACCGCCACCAGTCAAGTCGTTCACCCTGGTCAACCGCGGCGAAAAGCAATGCAAAACTGGCGCTGAGATAAAAGAACCCCACGAAACTCGGCTGCTCCTTTTTGCTGTCCGGCTTTGGCGATTGGGGTATCCCAAAATAAATACAGATCATCATCACGGGCGTGAGGAGCGCAGGAATCCAGAACATCCACTGCCAGGAGAGTTCGTTTCGACAAAATCCGTAAATCGATGGCGCGAAATTGACCGCCTCTTCGATGAAGGTTGCATAGAGGGCGATGACTAGGGCTAGGTAACGGAGGGGAAGACTTTTCAAAGCAAAGGTCAGCGTCAGCGGGTAAAACGTCCCCGAGGTCAATCCTGCAACCGCAAGCAGTGCGATTAACAGGCTGTAGCTGTGCACGATCGGCAGGTAGGCAGCGATCAGGCAGAACATGCCCGCGCAAACCAGCAAAACTCTGCGAGGGCCGAGCAAGGCCCCAAGGTAAACTGAGAATGGTCCGATGAACATGAGCGCTACGTTATAGGCGCTGGAGATCCAGGCGCCGTCATCAAATCCTATTCCGATATTCCCTTTTAGATCGGCCAGGCCAAGACCGATTAGGCGTCCCATCAGGGTTACGATTCCCGCCCCGAGAATTACGCCGACGATTCCCAGTACTGGGCTGTGAGAGAGGTCAATTGGAAGCGCGGCAAGGCCCGAGGACGCGCCATCGGGAGCCGGGCCTGCGGAACTCGTAATGGAAGTTGCGGCCATTGTCTCCACTACTTTCTGGTTTGCACCGTTACGACCGCAGACAGGCCTGGTCGTAACTGGGACATAAGAAGAGAATTCTCGAGCGCAATCTTGACCGGCACCCTCTGCGTCACTTTGGTAAAGTTTCCTGTTGCATTGTCCGGAGGCAACAAGGCGAATTGCGAGCCGCTAGCAGGCGCGATTTCAAGCACGCGGCCCTTAATGGCCTGGCCCGGATAAACGTCGATGCGAATTTCTGCTGGGTCGCCGATTTTGATATTGGTTAGTTGCGTTTCCCGAAAGTTCGCTGCTACCCACCGGCTGTTTTCTACAAAGGTGATGACCTGGGTTCCTGGAGAAACGTATTGCCCAGGACGGACTTGCCGCTCGCCGACTGTGCCGTCGGCCGGAGTCAGAATTCGTGTATAACCCAGATTCACCTGCGCGACTACCAGTGCCGCTTCTTTCGCGTGCAATTCCGCGACAAGCTGCGCCTCTTGCGATCCCAACACCGCTTCGCCTCGCCGCTCCGCCTCTGCCGCCAACTGATTGCTGCGAAGCAACGTACGAGCCTGCGCCAAGTCCGCATCGCGGCTGGCATATTGCGCACCGAATCTTTCCTCATCGGCGACCGCAGACTCGACTTTTTGTTGGGTTGTGGAACTTGTTTTGAGTAGCGCTTCCTGTCGAATGCGTTCTGCACGCGTGCGCGTCACATCCGCCTGCACCGCCTCCTTTCCAGCTTGCGCGGCCGTGATCTGCGCTTTGGCTTGGTCGATTCCCGCGAGGGCGCGTTCAATCTTTGCATCCTGAAGGTCGCGTTGCCTTCGATTGTTTTCGAGAGCGGCTTTTGCGGCCTCAACACCTGCAGCCGCCTGCGCGACTTGGGCCTTGTAGTCGTCATCGTCAAGTTGAACCAGGATGTCACCCTTGTGAACCTGTTGGTAGTCGTTGACCTTCACCTCGCGCACCAGGCCCGGAACTTTTGTGCTGAGCGGCGTGAGATCGCCGCGAACGTACGCATCATTGGTTACCTGCTCGACCCGGCCGCCCTCCCAGCCATTCCAGTTACGAGTAATTGTCACAATGATGGCGGCGGCAAGAAGTAGGACGATCGCCGGTGTTCCATACTTCTGCCACGCTGTAGGCGGGTGCTCAACCACTTTCGGCGCGGTTGCAGGTGACGGAATAGCTGCTGTTATAGGAGAAGTTGCCATTTGTGTCAGGTGCCCCTCGAAGGCCTCGTTCTGTCGTGCTTTGTTTTGCGATTCGTATCGCATTACCTTCGGTGTTACGGAGAGTGGTGATTTGGTATCAGCCGGTCACCACTCTGCGTAGTTTCCCGCCCGGCAGCGCGAGTTAAGTTGATGCTCCTCAAAAGATTAGCCATTCGGGTTTGCTAGAGCCCCTCGGTTCAAGCACGGTCCGGAATGCGCCGGGAGTCCGCGACAAAACCACCTGGTCGGTCAAGCCTTGATATGTACCCAACGGAGTTTCAGCCGTGAACAGATCAGGAGCGATATTCCTGTGCTCATCCGAAGAGCCGGCGGTTTGCTGCGCGTACGCTTTATCGAATATGCCCAGAGACCGCAGCCAGAGTACTGTTCTGGTCAGGGATACCACGACGCGATAGCTTCCTCCTTCGACGGCGCGCCGTCTGAGGGCTTCGAGGACACCGATGGTGCCGAACCAACCCACGACGTTGTCGCAAATCGGGATAATTGGCGGCGACTTGGGTTGATTTGGTGTCCCCTCGCTGGTAAACACGCCCGAGAGAGCCGCGCCGATCTCATCAAAGCCAACCCGATTTGCCCAGGGCCCCCGCTCCCCATTGAGAACCACTTTGGCGTGAATCAGTCCCGGCTTTTTTTGGCTGAGCTCTTCTGCAGTAAGGCCGTATTTTTCGAAATAACCGGGACGCCGATTTCCAAAAAACACGTCTGCATCCTTCAACAGGTGATCGAACCTGGCGCGATCTTCCTTAGAGTGATCCAGGATCGTCGAACGCATTCCAACCTGCGCGTCCCAGGCAAATGATTCGATCTCGGTTTCGCCGGGCCGCCAGATATTGAGGACGTCTGCTCCGTAGCAGGCGAGGTCTCTGCCGAGGGCCGCCCCGGCAATTACGTGCCCCATTCCGAAAGCGCGAATGCCGTCGAGCGGACTCTTGCCATCCTTCGTCAACGGGACCGGCTCACTTTCGCCAATCTTCTCCACCGTGATCAAAGGCATGGTGGAGAGCACTTCGGTGTATTGAGGCTCTTTCCGGAATTCCTCAAAGGTGCGCACCATGGCCATGGGAACCCCGGCCTCGGCGGCAGCATTCTCCAAGTCTTCCGCGCGCCACTGCTGGATAGCGTTTTGCACGGCTTCGGGACTCGGATTGGACCTGAGGAGGCTGAGCGCGCGGGCCGCCAGCTGCGGGTAAATGTTGATCGCCACCACGTGCCGCCCGTCCCGCGTTTCGTGAAACAAATGCGGATTCAGGAAAGGGTTCAAAGGATCCTCGAGTGGGGCCGGTGGACGCCCGTTGACGGTTTCCCATCTCAACTCGAAGAATCCGCAGAAGCGCAGCAAGGCCTTGCGGACATCCACGGCTATGTCCTGTCCCTCGCCCGTTCGTTGTCGCCACAAAGCTGCGACCGCGACGGCCTTCGCGGCTAGACCTATTGCTGCCATAGCTCCGAAGCGATGGGGGCTGGGAATAATCGGATCCTGACCGTAGAAATTGAGTTTGCCGCCACTGTCTGCGGCAGTCAGTCCTACGCCTTGCAGCACTTCATTCACGCTGCCAAGCAGGTCGAAATCCGAGCTGGTCGCTGGATTGGCCAGCGTGTTTTGAATTTTCTCAGTTAGTGTTTGATCGGCTCGTTCAGTGGGTTTTTCGGTAGCTCGATCCAGCGTTGCGGTGTTCATATGCATATCCCTTTCAAGGTTCGCCTTTAGGTCCTTGACGCTTTGCCAGTTTCACCTGCAGCTATGCGTTTGCCGAAGCTGTGAACCGGCGTTTTCGTTTTAATGCCCGGCTGGTAATTCTGCGTACGCAATGCCGGTGAGGTTTCCCTCAGCAAATAAAAGTGTCTTCGGGTTTGACCCGTCGAGATTGGCGCTGTACACCGTGCCGGCGAAGTCCGTGACGAACATGCGGCTGCGTTTCAGGTCTAACGCCAGCCCAATGCCTTCCATCAAATTCTTGAAAACGATTTCGGGCTGCTTGGGACCATTCGGTGTCGGGTCCATGGGGGCCCGGTTCACCGTGTTGCCGCGCGGCGGATCGCCGCGGTCGGTCCAATACAAGGTCCGATTGGCGAGGTCCAGGTCCAGATCGATTGGTTCAGGCAGATTTTCATATAGGAGTTGAACGTCATTGCGATTCGCGGCTGACTGTCCCCTCGGAGTCTCTATGTTGGCCCGGAAGATGCGACCCTTCCCGGAGTTGTCATCGCCTTTCTGGGTCCAGTAAAACTTGCCACCCTCCGCATCGACTGCAATGCCAACGCACCATTTCGTTGCGTCGGGGCCGGGGCGCGGATCGCCCTGGCTCGTGTCCACTAGAGTTTCGATATTCGAGCCGTCCAGGTTCGCCCGCATCACTCGCATGCCCTCGCGATCGCACCAATAGAGCTTGTTACTCTTTCGCTCCAGCCAGAGTTGCTTCGGAGTAAACGTGCCGCCTGGAGGAACAATTGTGGTCATGTTTTTGCCATCAATATCTGAGCGCAGGATGGTGCCATCGTTCTTTTTGGGATTGCCCATGTTGGTCCAGTAGATATGTCCGGCAGCGGCGTCCACTACCAGTCCGTCCGGCAGCCTCCGGCCTTCGTTCAGGACGGTTTTCAAATCGGAGCCATCTGGGTTTGCCGACAGGACGCGTCCGGCTCCCAGATCGAGAAAAAACAGTCGTCCCGATGTAGCCGGCTTGTCTGCGCCCGCATTGGTTGAGTTCATAGTTGCAGTGCTCATTTGAAAGACTCCTCTTCATCTGCACGATTTCATTTTGACTTCGGACAAACCCCAACTAAAGGCCAACACTTGCGCGACTGCTGAGAAGCCCGGTCAGGACTTCGTTCTCCTCTTCCGCGAGTTCCTCGACCGAACGATTGCCCGCCATTCGCATGACTCCGTCGGCCACGGTCTGCTTCAGGCCTGGCGTAACATCAGGGCTGCCGAGGGCTTTCATCAAACCCACCATCGGATCCATCAGGTGCTCCATGAAATGATGAATCCCTCCGGCCCCGCCACCGAGGTGCCACTGCAAGCTCGGTCCCATTACGCCCCATCGAGGCCCCGGCCCGTAGCTGACTGCGGCGTCGGCGTCTTCGACGCTCAGCACACCCTGTTGAATGAGATAGAGCACCTCTTTGTACAAAGCCGCCTGTAGCCGGTTGGCGACGTGGCCGGGAAGTGCCTTGTATAGACGAATAGGCTTCTTTCCAATCGACGCATAAAACGTCATCGTTTTTTCGATGGTCTCCGGTGACGTCTTGGCTCCGCCGACCACTTCCACCAGCGGAATCACATGTGGGGGATTGAAGGGGTGTCCAATGACACAGCGTTCGGGGCGCTTGCACTGGGACTGAATAACGTCCATCGTGATACCGGAAGAACTGGAGGCAAGGATGGATCCAGGAGGCGTGGCATCGTCCATCTCCGCGAACAGCTTGATCTTGAAGTCTGGCCGCTCTGGTGCGTTCTCCTGGACAAAGTCGGCCTTAGCGAGGGCCTGTGCCATTTTTGGCTCGAAAGTCAACCGGTCGCGGGAAGCGCCGGAAGCCAGGCCATTCTTGCTTAGTGTTGTCCAAGCTTCGTCGACGTACTTCCGCAGGTTAGCTTCGGCGTTCGGCGCAGGATCGGTTGCGATGACATCAAATCCGCGGAACAGGTAATAAGCAGCCCAACTTGCGCCGATGACTCCTGTGCCGACGATTGCCACATTCTTGGTCTGTCCGTTTGTTGCCACGATAATTCTCCTTTTGAAGTTTCCTTAAAATTCGCTCCGATTTGTTGGGTGCGTTTCACTTCATGCTGCCCCTCGGGCAGGCTCGCTCACTTCTGTTCTTACCGGAGAGGCAGCGTGATAATTCACGATGAGCCGGGAACCCCTGTCGCCCGTGACAAAGGTCCAAACCCACTGCAGGAAGACGCTGATGCGAAGTCCCGATGTGGCCAGGAACTGAAGGTGAACGAAAGCCCAAACGAACCACGCCAACAATCCGCTCACTTGGATCTTGCCGCTTTGCAGTACGGCAAAGCCCTTGCCCACCACCGCCATGGTGCCTTTGTCGAAGTAGCGGAATGGAGCCGGCTGTTTGCGGCCGGTTATGCGGCTGTAAATGAGTTTCCCTGCATAATGTCCCTGCTGCAGAGCAACCTGTGCCACGCCTCCAAGGGGCTTGCCATCTTGCTGGAATGCCGCGGTATCGCCAACTACAATAATTTCGGGATGTCCGGGCACAGTCAGATCTTCTTGGACGCGTACCCTCCCGGCGCGATCGGTCTCGACCTTCAACCACTTGCCCGCGGGAGAGGGCGCGACACCGGCGGTCCAGATCACGGTCTTGCTTGCGATGCGCTCACCTCCGACGATTACGCCGTCCGCGTCGATCTGATCCACGCCGTGTCCGAGCCGGACCTCGACGCCCAGATTCTCGAGTCGCTGCTTCGCAGCCTGAGAGAGCCGCTCCGAGAAAGGGCCGAGAACTCGGGGGGCCATGTCGACGAGCACAACTCGAGCCGAGGTAGGGTCGATGCGGCGAAAGTCTGATTTCAGTGTCGTTTTGACGAGCACCGCCAGTGCCCCCGCCATCTCAACACCCGTTGGGCCTGCGCCAACGAGAACGAAGGTCAGCAAGTCTCGATGACGGGTCGGGTCTTCTTCCGCCTCTGCGAGTTCGAAGGCCTGCAGGACCTTGTTACGGGTTGCCTCGGCGTCCGCAAGGCTCTTCAATCCGGGCGCGAACTGTTCAAATTCGTTCCGCCCGAAGTAGCTGTGAGTGGCGCCGGTGGCCAAAACCAGGTAGTCGTAGGTCACGGGAACATCGAGTCTGTCGGCACCGCTGGCGAACACGCATTTCTTATCTTTGTCCACGCCCGTGACCTCCCCCTGGATCACTGTCGTGTTTTTCTGGTTTCGAAGAATTCCCCGGAGCGGAAAACCAATTTGATTGGGCGAAAGAACCGAGGTCGCCACTTGGTAGAGGAGCGGCTGAAACAAATGGTGATTCGTGCGATCGATCAGGATGATTTCCGCAGGCGCCTTCTTGAGAGCCTTGGCGGCTGCCAGTCCGCCGAAACCACCACCGACGATGACGACTCGTGGATGCGGCATTGCAGTCCTCAATTTCCTTCAGTCTCTTTTCCGAGTGTCGAGAGCCTCTTGCTACACCCGCGCCACTGCGTCGGATTGAAACAATGCGATAAAAACACAGTCGCGCAAACGGAAACAATTAGACGTTGGTACGGTAGGACTTTGGTACGGGACTGAGCGACCATGAACCACAAGAATTAGATGGGCACCAGGACAAAACAAACGGCGGAACGGGCATTTATGGGTGGTCTGGAATGCTGCGAATGGGGCATAATTTGTAGACACTGGGCAGTTCTTGGGGACCTGGGGTATGGAGCTCAACGCGTCGGCTGAGGAGATCAGCCGTCTTCAACGCTGCATCAACAATGTAGTCAGCTTGCTCGCTCTGCCCACGGCCTGGAGCGGCGGCGAGCCATCACGCATTCTTGAGAGCCTTTTCGACGCACTGCTCCCCATGCTCCCTTTGGAGTTCATTTGCGATCGCCTACAAGATACGGTCTCGAATATTCCAGTTGCGGTACTGCGGGAACGGGCCAGCGATCAACTCGCGAGAGAGCTCGCCGAACGAACTGAAGGACTCGCCGCAACCAACGCTTTGCCATCGAACGAACGCAATTTGAGGCTGATCCTCAACACCATTCCTGCACACATTTACGTATTGAACACCGAAGGATGCGTCCAGCAAGTAAATCAGGCCGTGATGGATTACACCGGCCTCACTCTGGAGGATGTACAACAAGAGGATTATCGAGATCGTGTCATCCACCCGGAGGATTTCAAGAGAGTCCGCGGAGAGCGCGCGGCATCGCTGAGGCGGGCCGCACCATTTAGCACTGAGCAGCGTGTGATGGGCAAGAATGGGCAATACCGTTGGTTCCTGGTGAGCTACAAGCCTCTGCTCGATGATCAGGGCCGCATCGTTCGGTGGTATGTAGCCGCGTTCGACATCGAGGATCGAAAACGGGCGGAGGCGCAGGTCGAGCAGGCCTACCTTCGTCTGGCCGAAGCCCAGCGACTGAGCAAGACGGGTAGCTTCATCACGGACTTGCTGGCCGACAAGCACGACTGGTCCGAGGAGACCTTCCGCATCTTCGAGTTCGATTCCGGGACCAACGTTACGGTGCGGATGATTCGGGATATCGTCCACCCGGAGGACCTGCCGTCGTTCGACGCGACGATCGCGCGTGGGATGACGGGTGACGATGTGGATTTTGTATTTCGGATTGTGCTCCCTCATACTGTGAAGCACATACGCGGTATGGCTCGGGTGATGACGCAAGTCGGGGGTCATCCCTTGTTCATCGGCGCTCTTCAGGACGTCACCGAAGGTAAAGTCGCCGAAGAGGCTTTGGACCGGGCCCGCTCGGAGCTTGCTCACGTGGCGCGGGTCACGACATTGAATGCCCTGACCGCTTCAATCGCCCACGAGATCAACCAGCCGCTAGCTAGCCTCATCACTAACGCCAGTATCTGCCTCCGGCGGTTAAATACTGATCCTCCGAATATCGACGGCGCGCGCGAAATGGTGCTGCGGACCATTCGCGATGGCAACCGAGCCTCGGATGTGATCATTCGCTTGCGTGCGCTATTCAAAAAAAGAGAATTCGCACTAGAGTCTTTGGATCTGAACGACGCCGCGCGAGAGGTGATCACCTTGGCATTGAACGATCTTCAGCGGAATCGGGTGGTTCTGCGGTCGGAACTCGCAGAAGACCTCCCTCCCGTCATTGGCGATCGCGTCCAGTTGCAACAAGTTACTCTGAACCTGCTCCGCAATGCCTCCGAGGCGATGGTTGATGTTCAGGACCGTCCGCGACAACTACTGATCCGAACGCAGCGAGAAGCAGACGATCATGTGTGTCTGAGCGTGCGAGATGCGGGGTGCGGGTTGAGTCCTCGAGACTTCGAGAAGCTGTTCGAGCCCTTCTACACGACAAAGAACGGCGGTTTGGGTATCGGGTTGTCTATCAGCCGCTCGATCATCGAAAAACATCGTGGCCGGCTCTGGGCCGAGCCGAATGACGGGCCGGGCGCTACGTTTCGGTTTTCTATTCCTTGCCGTCCGGCGAACGCCACTGGCGCGGCTTAGGAACCGACAGGCAGGGCGATCGCGACATGGTAGATTTCCGCCAGCAGAGTGCGCTAACATATCGGACCGAGGGGTAGCCATGGCTGCGTCTGGCCCACTTGTTTCCGATGAAGAAGTCCGGGCATTCATCAATGAGTATTTCAAAGCTTGGGAAGGAACCGATGAGAGTCGGATTCTGCCCTACTACTCCGAATCCATGTTGCTGGAGATCCCGGGCAAGATCATCATCGGAAAAGCAGCCGTCCGCGACCAGTTTGTTCGCCCTTTTGTCGCTGGCTTTCCTGGGAACCGTCATGTTGTAAGGAACATGATTTTCGGCAAAGACTTCGTCGTCGTCGAATGGAGCTTTGAAGCGGCACATAAAGGGCCTTTCGAGGGCACGGCCGCAACCGGGGCTGCCGTGAAGCTGCCCGGCTGCGCGGTGTATCAGTTCGACGCTGTGAAGCGGCAGATCACCGCTGCCCGTGTCTATTTCGATGTCACGACCTTGCTGAAACAGATTTCGTCACACCAGCCTCAGGTGCTGCAGAACCTTCTGATATCTTGGTTCGCGGCGCGGGAGTATCCAAAATCGGGGAGCGAACCCGCATACGTTCGCGCGGATTGATCCGCTATTGGCATCAGGCTGTCCCAAAGCCCGGCGTCCAGCTTTTTGGGCCGGTCCATCACGGACAGGCGAACATTTCCATTCGAGATCGCTTGGACAGTCGAGCATTTCGGGCAGGCCGAAACCCCTGTTGATGGCCGTGAACAGGCAGCGGACTCGTCAGTCTGCGCTTGTAGTCGGCGTGAAGGCAGTACCAAAGTAGAATAGACGCCGCTTGGCGACTGGTGCATTGTTATTGCTATGCAGGATAAGAGCGCCACGGAACGCCTGCTTTTATCGGTGGTTGATGATGATGAGATGCTGCGCGAGTCGCTACCCGACCTGCTAAGGGAGTTCGGCTTTCGGGCTCGAGCTTTTTCGTCTGGGCAAGAGTTTCTCTTGTCGAACTACGTGCGTGAGACTAGGTGTCTGATCCTTGATGTCGCGATGCCCGGAATGTCGGGACTTGAAGTTCAACAGGAATTGAAGCGTCTCGGTCAAACGATTCCCGTCATCTTTATCACTGGTCAGAAGGACGAAGAGATCCGGAAGCAAGCCTTCAGCCAAGGAGCCGTTGAATTCCTGTACAAGCCCTTCAGCGACAATGCTTTACTTGAGGCCGTCAATGCCGCCTTGTCTAGGGGATGAGAACCCTGCGTAGGTTATTGGAGTTACAATGATTTTGGCTAGCACGATTGATCATGAAGTGGAATCATCACCAATGGCGACAGCCAAGCCCATTGTGTTCGTTGTCGACGACGACGTTTGGATACGCGAGTCGCTTCAAACGTTATTGCGTGACGAAGGCTGGAATCCGGAGACCTTTGCCTCAGCACAAGAATTCCTCGATCGTCCGCGGGAATTTATCCCGAGTTGTCTCGTGCTCGACATTTCCCTCCCAGGCCTTAATGGTCTCGAACTGCAGAAGCGCATTGCCGTCGAACGGACCGACATGCCCATCATCTTCATAACGGGACACGGCGACATACCGATGTCGGTCGGCGCAATGAAGGCGGGCGCGGTCGAGTTCCTGACCAAGCCCTTCAATGACGAAGTATTGTTGACCGCGATCAGGCAAGCCCTGGAACGGAGTCGCCAGGCTCTCGTACGGGAGACGAAGATACACGAGCTTCGTGACCGTTACGCGTCACTTACGCCTCGGGAACGGGATGTCATGGGGTTGGTCGTATCCGGTCTCTTGAATAAACAAGTCGCCGGCGAGCTCGGCATCACCGAGAGCACAGTGAAGGCACATCGCGGCCAAGTGATGCAGAAAATGAAGGCCAACTCGGTAGCAGACTTGGTGAAAATGACCGCGATACTAAATCAAGGTTCCGCGCTTACCGTCTCCTAACATCCCCTGATTGGCTGGACGCAAGGGTTGCAAGTGCCTGAAGAGAATTGGCGGGCACGACGGGAATCGAACCCACGGTCTCTTCCGTGACGGAGCAACAATGAGATGTAAATGATTGATATCAAAAGATTTCGGCGGAGGTCGTTCGATACAAAATAGTCCCCGATAAAAGCGATTTCCCTCCTGAGTCGCGCCGACACGAGAACAGCAATCCCAAGCGACGTGTGGATTTGGATCAGCGTCAAATATTTCGGAGCGACAGTCGAGATCCAGTTAACAAGCCTCACCGGTCACTGCGTGTCATGACGCCACGGCTCCAACCGGTTGATTGCTAACGCTTCCATCAGGAATTCGAGAATTGATCCAGTGTTCGATGTCCTGCATGACCACCCGCTTGTCGAGGTCGTCACGGGATCTTCGACAATGCTATACGACGCTGACTCCTCGCGAACGACAAGTTATGGCGCTCGTAGTCTCGGGCTTGCTAAACAAACAGGTCGGGGCAGAGTTAGGGATAAGCGAATTCACCGTAAAAGCGCACCGCGGCCAGGTCATGCAAAAGATGAAAGCAAATTCCCTCCCGGATTTGGTGAGGATGGCGGCGAAACTACGCCCTGCAATGGGTCCGCCAATCCATTTGGCGTAGCAGGAGAATCGCCTCACGTGATTCAAGGGACCGATCATCTTCACACGCTAAGCGCCTTGATATATAAAGATTCGGACAAAAAAACGCGTGGCGGCGCGTGAGCTCCGGTGCTACCTCGGACTGAAAGGCAAAAAGATGAACCTGCTCTCGAAATATAAATTCTGGATTGGCGGAGCGCTTTGCTTACTTATGATCGGCTTAATCGTTGAAGCGGTCTACCCCAAGCATGCAACAGGAGCGCCGCCAGCCACGCCCGATGTTGAGGTTATTCAGGTGGAACAGAAGGACGTACCGGTTTTTGGCGAGTGGATCGGGACGCTCGATGGGTTCACGAATGCCGACGTACGGGCGCAGGTGACCGGCTACCTGATGCAGCAGGGCTACCAGGAAGGCGCTTTCGTAAAAAAGGGGCAATTGCTTTTTCAGATTGATCCACGGCCGTTTCAGGCAGCCCTCGACCAAGCGAAAGGACAGCTGGCGCAAGCCCAAGCACAACTCGCGAATGCCGAAGCCGTCCAAGGCAGGACCCAGCTTGACGTGGAGCGATATACACCACTGGCCAGGCAGCAAGCTGCGACTCAGCAGGACCTTGATAATGCGGTGCAAAATAATTTAGCCGCCAAAGCGTCGGTGGCCACTGCGGAAGCACAGATCAAGACGTCCGAAGCCGCGGTCGAAACAGCAAAGATTAATCTCGAGTTTACTCGTCTAACAGCGCCGATTGACGGTATCGCAGGACAGGCCCAGCTACAGGTTGGCGCGTTGGTCAATCTCAGCAGCGGGCCCGTGACCTCCGTTTCGACTGTTGACCCGATCAAAGTTTATTTCACGGTAGGCGAACCCCAATACTTAGCTTGGAGAAAACGCTACCCCACGGATAAAACGCGGGAAGAGGCAGACAAAAACCTGCGCCTTCAATTGATCCTGGCTGATGGCTCGACTTATCAACATGAGGGCACATTCTATTTTGCCGACCGGCAGGTCGATGAAAGTACGGGTTCGATCCGGATTGCCGGCTTATTTGCCAATCCCGGAAATATCTTGCGTCCGGGTGGATATGGAAAAGTCCGGGCTGTGATCCGAGTCCAGAAGGACGCATTGCTGGTGCCGCAGCGTGCTGTCTCGGAGTTACAGGGTGGTTATCAAGTCGCGGTGGTGGACGACAGCAGTAAGGTGAGTATCCGGCCGGTCAAGGTCGGCGACCGTACCGGCAACCAGTGGATTATTTCGGACGGACTAAAACCTGGCGAACGAGTCGTAGCCGAAGGTATCCAAAAGGTGCGTTCGGGTATGACGGTGAAACCCAAGCAATTCGTCGCTGAAAGTATGGGAAGGTAAATCCGATGTCAAAATTTTTCATCAACCGTCCCATCGTTGCCATGGTGATTTCCATCGTTCTGGTGCTGGTCGGCACGCTCACTATTCTCGGTTTGCCGGTTGCCCAGTTTCCCAGTATTGCGCCGCCAGAAATCCAAGTCCTGGCCACGTATATCGGAGCTGACGCGCAAACTCTTGAACAGGCTGTTGCTACGCCCATCGAGCAGCAAATGAGTGGCGTGGACAACATGAACTACATGTATTCGCTGAACGCGACCGGTAACTCGACCACCAGCCTGATCGTGGACTTCGACGCCAAAACCGATCCGAACACCGATTACATTTTGGCGCAAAGCCGCGAAACACAGGCTGCTTCCCAGCTTCCCGTGGACGTCACGAATTACGGAGTCACGGTCCGAAAGTCAGTGACCGCTCCGCTCATGTTGGTTGCGGTGTACTCGCCGCATGGTACCTACGATGCCAAATTCCTGGCGAACTATGCATACATCAATCTCACGGATCCGATTCTGCGTTCAAAAGGTATTGGCAACGTGCAGGTGTTCGGTGCCGGCCAATACGCGATGCGATTGTGGGTGAAGCCAGACACATTGGCCAAGCTGGGCGTGACCGTGCCCGAAATTGTGAGCGCTATCCAGGCGCAGAACACGGTGAATCCCGCCGGCAAAGCGGGCGGCGAACCAGCGCCGAAGGGCCAGGAGTTCACTTATACGGTTCTTGCGCAAGGGCGTCTCATCTCCCCCGAAGAGTTTGGGCAGATTGTGGTGCGCGAAAAACCTGATGGGGGAACCGTTCGAGTTCGCGATGTTGCACGCATCGAGTTGGGCTCGCAAGACTACAGCGTGGCCGGACGCTTGAACGGCAAGCCGAGCGCCATCATAGCCGCATACCAACTGCCGGGATCGAACGCAGTGGAAGCGGCTGCAGGCGTGAAGAAATTGATGGAACACCTTAAAGAACGCTTTCCGGACGATGTGGACTATGTCACAGCACTGGATACGACGCGCTCGGTCACGGAAGGCATTAAGGAAATTGTCGTCACGCTTGTGATCGCCCTCGTGCTCGTCATTTTGGTCGTCTATATCTTCCTGCAGAGTTGGCGCGCCACACTAATTCCGCTCCTCGCGGTCCCGGTTTCTCTGATCGGCACATTCGTGCTTTTCCCGCTGTTCGGATTTTCCATTAATACGCTCTCTCTTTTTGGCTTGGTGCTGGCAATCGGTCTTGTGGTTGACGACGCGATCGTCGTAGTCGAAGGCGTGGAACGCCACATTGAGGAGGGTATGACGTCGAAGAACGCCGCCTTGAAAGCGATGGAAGAACTCTCCGGTCCAGTCGTCGGCATCGCCCTGGTACTTTCTGCCGTTTTCGTGCCAACGGCTTTCATTCCGGGTATTACTGGAAAGTTGTACCAGCAGTTCGCTGTAACCATCGCGATTTCCGTACTGCTTTCGGCATTCAATGCTCTAACGCTTAGCCCGGCACTTGCTGCTCTCTTACTCAAGCCACGGGCGCCGAGCAAGGGTCTCCTGAGGAGATTCTTTGATTGGTTTAACCGGGTATTTGCCGATGCCACCGAAGGTTATGTGCGTTGGAGCGCCGTATTGGTGCAAAAGACGGTAGTTGTGGTGATCTTGCTCGCGGCATTTTGTGTTGCCGGTTTGTTTTTTGCGAACCGGATACCGTCGAGCTTCCTTCCCGACGAAGATCAGGGGTATGCCTACGTCAATGTTCAATTGCCCAACGGCGCGTCGTTGGAACGTACCACCGCCGTGACCTCGGATGTGGAAAGAATTCTGATGAATACGCCCGGGGTCGAACATGTGACTTGCTTTGTCGGATTCAGTCTGCTCAGTTTCGTCCGTACCAGCTACAACTCGACATTTTTTGTGACCTTTAAGCCCTGGGGTGAACGCACTGCCAGAGCTGAACAATTTCAGACGCTCAAAGCCCATCTAAACCAGCAGTTGAGCCGGCTACCCGCGGCGGTCGCATTTGCTTTTTCTCCGCCCGCTATTCCTGGCGTTGGCACCTCCGGCGGATTTACGTTCATACTCGAGGACCGTTCTGGAAGCGATATTCAGTTCCTGGCGAAAAACTTAAGCACATTTCTGGATGCAGCGCGAAAACGTCCGGAGATCGCCAGCCTCAGTACCACATTCCTGGCCAGCGTTCCGCAGGAGTTCGTTGATGTGGACCGTGACAAAGTATTGAAACAAGGAGTGGCGCTCAGCGATGTGTATCGTACGATTCAAGCCTTCATGGGCGGATACTTTATTAACTATTTCAATCGCTTCGGGCGGCAGTGGCAGGTCTACATCGAAGCTGAAAGTGAGGATCGCGCCAAAGCCGAAAATGTTGGCCAGTTTTACGTCCGCAACAATAAAGGCGAAGCTGTACCGCTTTCCACGATCGCTACGGTAAAGCCACGCCTCGGTCCGGAATTCACTTTACGTTTCAACGAATACCGCTCGGCTCAGATCAATGGAAGTGCGGCGCCGGGCTACAGCGCAGACCAGGCGACCGCGGCACTCGAAGATGTCTTCAGGCAGACCATGCCGCGTGAGATGGGCTTCGACTATTCGGGGATTTCATATCAAGAGCAGAAAGCCCGTGAAGGCGTGCCCCCTTCGGCAATCTTCGCACTCTCGCTCCTGTTCGTTTTCTTAATCTTAGCCGCATTGTATGAAAGCTGGTCGCTACCGTTCAGCGTTTTGTTGAGCACACCCGTGGCAATCTTTGGAGCTTTCGGAATTCTTTGGCTACGGAGGGTGTTGCTTGGCGTTTTCCTGCCGCCCTATCTGGTCCAGATGGAGACCGACGTTTACTCACAAATCGGATTGGTCATGCTTATCGGATTGGCGGCCAAAAACGCGATTCTGATTGTGGAGTTTGCCAAGGATGAATACGAAAAAGGCAAGCCTTTGGCAGACGCGGCGCTCGAAGGCGCCCGGTTGCGATTGCGTCCGATTTTGATGACGTCGTTCGCATTCATTCTCGGCTGCGTGCCGTTGTGGACAGCGTCAGGCGCCGGCTCAGTCGCTCGGCAAATCATGGGAACTACGGTGATCGGGGGCATGTTGGCCGCGAGCCTGATCGGAATTTTTTTCGTCCCCGCCATCTTCTTTATGGTGGAGAAATGGTCAAGTTCCGAAACCGTACCGAAGTCTGCGGCAGTGCCCGGCGCGCCTGCTCCAGCGGAGGGCGACTAACATGACGAGATCGGCCAACAAGAAACAGACGCTATCGATCTTCGTACCATTTGCTCAAGTATTTGCGGTGATATTTATGGTTGGCTGCGCGGTGGGCCCCAACTATCACAGGCCTGCGGTTCAGACGCCCACGGTGTACCGTGATCCCGGTGCAACACCACCGGAGCAAGCACAGACGGCATCTTTTGCCGATCTTCCGTGGTGGCAGGTGTTTCAGGATGCGACACTTCAGGATCTTATCCGCACGGCCCTGAAGGAAAATTACGATTTGCAACTCGCAACGGAGCGCATTAGCGCCGCGCGGGCGCAGGTCACGATTACGCGTTCGAGCTTGTTTCCACAAGTGCAAGGGAATGCTGCTTTCAGCGGTGGGAAGGACGCGAGCACTCAGTCAAAGTACAACATCCTGGGTTTAACGGCTGATGCGGCATTTCAGTTAGACCTCTTCGGCAAGCTGCGCCGGGCAACCCAAGCATCGCGTGCGGAACTTCTGGCAACGGAAGACGCAAGAAACACGGTGGTGCTCACGCTTGTAAGCGACGTTGCCAGTGACTATTTCGCGCTGTTGCAGCTTGATCTCGAACTACAAATCACCCGCGACACGGTTCAGACACAGCAAGACTCCGTCAAGTTGACGCGTCTGCGTCTCGACCACGGTGTCGCTACGAAGTTGGACGTCCTTCAAGCTCAGCAGGTCCTGGATACCGCCAACGCGGAGATCCCGGACATCGAGCGACAGATTGGCCAGGAGGAAGATGCAATCAGTATCCTTCTTGGCCACTATCCCGAGAGCGTGCGCCGCGGACGTCCTTTGGCCGAGCAACCAATTCCGCCCGATGTGCCGGCTGGGATGCCATCGTCTTTGCTGGAACGCCGGCCCGACATTCGCGAGGTGGAGCAAATGCTGATCGCCGCCAATGCTGAAATCGGTGTGGCCAAAGCTGCGTTCTTCCCGCAGATATCTCTTACCGGGTCTGGAGGGGGTGCGTTTGGTAGGAGCAGTCTTTTCTCGAGCATGATGAGTTCACAAACGAATATCTGGTCCTACGGAGCGCAAGTATCTCAGCCCATTTTTACGGGTGGCTCCCTCCGCGGAAATCTGAAGCTGGCTGAGTCGGAACACCGCCAGGAACTCATCGCATACAAACAGGTTATTCAGTTGGCATTCCGCGATGTCTCAGATGCTCTGATCGGTTATCAAAAACTTCACGAAGTCCGGGTTGCACAAGAAACGACTGTTAAGGATTTGCAGGATACTGTAGATACTTCACTCGTCCGGTATCGAGGAGGCATTACCACCTACCTCGAAGTGCTCGATGGACAAAGATCGCTCTTTAACGCCGAAATTGTTCTGGCGCAGGCGCGAGGCGCGGAGTACCAAAGCCTTGTCCAACTCTACAAGGCACTTGGCGGAGGCTGGCAACAATGAAATCCCCCGAAATCGGGCGGCTAGTTTTGGATACGGCATGGTTTATAAAATAGCGCCGTGACTTGCAGCTCGACCGAAAACATTCCGTTCGGTGGGAGCAGTTTCAAGCAAGGAGGCTTGATGTAATGGCAGTCAGCGAAATCATAGGCCCGCGTTCATTGGATGGCCAAGCGTAAGCACACGGTACGACAGAAGCTAACAAGCACCAGGGAAATGAAAGCTAAGATAGATCTCATAATGAGGAGAAACTGTTGAAAACAGGCGTTTTCACTAACTAACGAATTTGCAATCCAAACTAGAAGGAACTTCGTTATGACTGTCGGGGGGATCGAGCCGTCTGCATTAAAGCCGGTTCAGTTCCCTGTTATTGGGTATTAGCGAAAATCAATTCCCTGTTCCGCAAAAAAAATCCCTGATCGATTTTGCTCAATCCAAGCAACATCTTGCGCATAATCAATCAGATGCGGGTATTCGTCGCCATTTTCCGCTCAGAAATTGCGGAGTTTCCCTGTATTTTTCCCTGTTACCAGGGAATTCTCGCCGGAGAATGGTTCGCTCAAGACTCCACGCACCGCCAGGATTTTCGGCGGCTTCCTTCGCTTCGCTCAAGATTTCGGTGCGCGGCTCATACACCGCCCGGTCTCCCTCGTTGGGCACACCACTACAGAACCACCCCCGAACTTCGACCACTACTTTTTGCAAGTATCCTCGGCTGGCGGCCTGCCGTCTGATTGTGCGGGACGCTATGCGATTCCAGAAATTACCGAGATAATGGGTTGGCAATTTTACGGGCGACATCGAGGACTCGCGCACCGGCCTTCGGCGGAGTCCACCCAGCGACTACCCGGATCCGCTCGTAAGTCATTGAGGAATTTGCGAAAGCTAAGCATGTAGTGAAATACAATCCAAAGCAAGCGCAGATGAATCTAATGGGGTATGCGCCACCCCGGACGCTTCATCCGATTCGTTGCAATCGTTCAGACAATTCTTTTCCTCGTACACGTCCTCTTCTATCAAACATGGACTTTCGGGACGGACATCAAACCGGGCTCCCGGCTGTGGCTCCAGGTTGCACTTGGCGTTTTGTCCGTGAGTTTTGTCGCTGCTTCGCTGCTCGCCTTCCGCTATACAAATCGCGCAGTGCGTGCGTTCTATAAGGCGGCGGCAATTTGGGTAGGTCTCGTAAGTTTCCTATTTCTAGCGTCGATCGCTTCGTGGATCTTGTTTGCCCTGGCGCGCCTATCCGGTTTGACTGTGAACTTCCACGCCGTTGTAGAGCTCTTCTATGCGGCTGCGGGAATCGCCGGCATTTATGGTGTTTTCAACGCCAACTGGACGAGGATCACGCGGACCACGGTACGCCTGGCGAACTTGCCTGAAGCCTGGCGGGGACGCACAGCGGCATTGATCAGCGATGTGCATTTGGGACATGTCCGCAATAGCGGTTTTCTGCGGCGGATGGTGGGAAAGATTCTGAAAGAAGCGCCCGATCTCATTTTTATTGCGGGTGATTTGTTTGACGGCACGGCAATTAATGCGAGGGAAGCGGCGCAGCCCTTGCAGGAACTAAAAGCCCCGCATGGCGTGTATTTTGTGGCGGGAAATCACGATCAATTTCGTAATGATGGCGAATTTATGCAAGCGGTCGCGGCCACCGGCGTGCGCGTATTGAGTAACGAAAAAGTGGAAGCTGAGGGTTTGCAGATCATCGGCGTACCCTACGGCAACGCCACGCAGGACGGGCATCTTGCCTCGGTGCTGGACGGTGTAAGTATTGATCGCGATAGAGCCAGCATTTTGCTGACGCACGCCCCCGACCGGCCGCATATTGCCGAAGCCGCAGGCGTCTCCTTACAGCTTTCCGGACATACCCATCTCGGACAATTCGTTCCATGGAGTTGGCTGACCCGGCGAATCTACCGCCAGTTTGTCTATGGCCTCAGTCGAATTGGCAAGATGCAAGTTTTCACTTCCAGCGGCGCGGGCACATGGGGACCACCGCTTCGCCTTGGCTCCAATCCGGAAATTGTCGTGCTCGAATTCCTCTAAAGTGCGCTCAAATCCCGCCCTTATCGGCTAATCCAGCCTTTTATCGGCCTCCCCGGCCAACCTTGTCGAGTTTTGCGCCTGCGATGCGGAGAAACCCGCATCTAAAGTTATTGGCCGTCTGGCACTTTTCCCGATTTACAATGAATTTCCTTCGTTGTTGAGTATCGCGACTCGTTTTGCCGCACGTGATAGTTTGATTGACCCTATGCGTTTACAGCGCTTTCCCATAGCCGCACTGGTGGCAGCGTTCTTCCTGCAATTCGCGGGAATGGCGCACGGGCAAAGCACACCCACGCTTATTACCCTTGATCAGGCCATTGATCTCGCGCTCGCGCACAACCATGCCATAAAAGCCAACAGGACCTTGATTCTGCAAAATCAGGCGCAGGAAATTACCGCCAACCTGCGCCCCAATCCGACGCTGAGTGCGGACAGCCAGTTCATTCCCTTTTTCAGCCCCCAGGACTTTTCAGGCGACAACCTGAATGAGACTCAGCAATTTGATATCGGCATTGGCTATCTGTTTGAACGTGGGCATAAGCGCCAGCACAGACTGCAGGCAGCGCGCGAGCAGACGGCCGTGACCCGTGCGCAAGTGACGGACGCCGAGCGGACGCTGGCCTTCAACGTCGGCCAACAGTTTGTGAGCGTCTTGCTGGCGGAGTCCACATTGCAATTCGCGATGCAGGACCTGAAAAGTTTTCAGCAGACCCTCGACATCAGCCAGGAGCAATTCAAAGCGGGATACATCGGCGAGGGCGATTTTCTCAAAATCAAGCTGCAATTTCTTCAGTTCCAGACTGACGTTTCCTCCGCACGGTTGGCGAAAGTGCAGGCTCTGGTTGGATTGCGGCAATTGCTGGGCTACAACACGGTGCCGGAAAATTTCGACGTGGTTGGAGATCTGGCCTACCAACCGCTCAAAGCTAACGTCGAAGATTTGCAGACGAAAGCATTGCAGCAACGCCCCGATTACCAGGCAGCGGTGCTAGGCGTGACTGCGGCTCAAAGTCAAATTGGCCTGGCAAAAGCGAACGCCAAAGTGGATGTAAATGGAACTTATGACTTTACTCATGTGTCGGGCGAGAATACGGCATCGATTTTCGTGAATTTCGATCTGCCGATTTTCAATCGCAATCAGGGCGAAATCGCCCGCACCAATTATGCGCTCACCCAGGCCCAGGAACAGGAACTCGCAGCGAGCGATCAGGTCCTGTCCGATGTATCAGTCGCATATGAAGCCGTGAAAAGCAATGATGAAATCGTGCAACTCTACACATCGGGCTATCTCAAGCAGGCGCAGGATTCGCGGGACATCAGCGAGTACGCGTATAAGCGCGGCGCCGCCAGCCTTCTTGATTTTCTCGATGCTGAGCGTAGTTATCGCGCAACTCAATTGGCGTACCGGCAATCGTTAGCGGCGTATATGACTGCACTCGAACAATTGAAGGAAGCTGTAGGAACGAGGAACCTGCCATGAACCGGAGACGCGTAATGCATCCCTGGCTGTCCGCCGGCGCTTTGATTGTCACATTGACGCTCGCGGGATGCCAGAGCAACCGTTCCAATGTTTCCACCTACGCAAAGACGGCCAACGATGCGGAGCTGTTCACCATTCCGCAAGAGCAGATGGCGCATATTCAGTTATTTACGGTGCAGCCGACGACTCTTTCACGCACGCTACGTCTTACCGGAGCCGTCGCCTATAACGGCTTCCGGACAACGCCTGTAATCACGCAAGTCAGCGGGCCAGTCAGCCGCGTCGTCGTGGTTCCCGGGCAAAAGGTAAAACAAGGCGAGCCGATGCTCTACGTGGCCAGCCCGGATTACTCGCAACTGCGGACAAATTACCTAAAGGCACGCGATGCGTACGCGCTAGCGCACAAGGCCAACGTCCGGGCGCAAGATTTGTACGAACACAAGGCCATTGCCGAACAGAATCTGGAGCAGGCGGAGTCAGCGGAAGTACAGGCCAGCGGTGATCTGGCCGCCGCGCAAGCCGCGCTGAAAGTCATGGGCATCACAGACCCGGATGCCCTGGTCAACTCCCCGCCTTCTTTTGAGGTTCCGGTCAGGGCGCCTATCAGTGGGGAAGTCGTCGAACAGGATGTGGCCGCAGGCCAATTGCTGCAACCCGGCACCACACAATGCTTCATGATTTCTGACACGAGCAACGTCTGGGTGCTCGTAAACATTTATCAGAAAGACCTGCCTTATGTGCATGCGGGCGACACCGTCGCCATTCAGACCGACGCTTATCCTGACACATTTCAAGGACGCATTTCTTATATTGCAGCCTCTCTAGACCCGAACACCCGCACTCTGCAAGCGCGCATTGATACAAACAATCCGGGCGAGAAACTGAAAAAGGACATGTATGTAACGGCTACGGTGAATGCGGGCAAAATTGCGAATGCAATTGCCGTCCCCGATGCCGCCGTTCTTCGTGACAACGAAAATCAACCTTTCGTGTATGTGGCCGCGTCTTCGAATCAATTCGGACGGCGCTCCGTGACCATAGGCGAAAGCACGAATGGCCAGAGCGAAATTACAAGCGGACTAAAACCCGGCGACCAAGTGATCGGCGACGGAAGCTTGTTCCTCCAATTTGCGAATTCGCTGCAACGCTAGATGTTAAGAAGGGAAAGCGGTCGAACAACGGAATGATCGAATGATCCATCGAATCGTCCAGGCGGCACTGCGGCAAAGATTTCTAGTGCTGATGTTGACGGCGTTCATCACCGTCGGCGGCATCATTTCGTTTCAACGGATGCCGGTGGACGCCTATCCCGACCTTTCACCCCCGCAGGTTGAGCTCATTACGCAGTGGCCGGACCACGCCGCGGAGGAAGTCGAGCGGCTGGTGACTCTGCCGCTGGAACTCGAAATGAACGGCGTGCCCCACATGGTGGTGATGCGTTCCATCTCGCTATATGGGCTTTCCGACATCATTCTGACCTTTGAAGACAGCACGAACGATTATTTTGCCCGGCAAATCGTATTTGAAAGGCTGGCGCAAGCAACGCTGCCCACCGGCGTGACGCCCAGCATGGCGCCACTATTTAGCCCCAGCGGCTTGGTGTACCGCTATGTGCTCGAGAGCCCCGACCGTAGCCCTCAAGAACTGAAAACGATTGAAGATTGGGTGGTCGAGCGGGCGTATCGCTCAGTGCCTGGGGTTGCCGACGACTCAGGGTTCGGCGGCACGGTGATGCAATATCAGGTGCTGCTGGATCCGGCGCGGATTTATGGCTATCACCTCACCGTTCCCCAGGTCACGGCCGCATTGGCGGCAAATAATGCCAACGCTGGTGGCGGATTCTATTCGCAAGGCGGGCAATTTTACTACGTGCGCGGTATCGGTCTGGTGCGGACGACGGACGATATCGGCAATATTGTCGTTGGAGCTAACAAGGGCGTGCCTATTCGCGTGCGCGATGTGGGCGATGTCACCATCGGCCATGCTCCGCGCCTCGGCGAATTTGGCTTCCAGAAGAATGATGACTCCGTCGAAGGCGTCATTCTCATGCTCCGTGGCGAGCAGACGCAGAATGTCCTTAAGGGAGTTGAAGCCAAGACGGATGAGCTGAACAAACAAATTTTGCCGCCCGATGTGAAAATCCATCCTTACTACGATCGCAGTGAACTTGTCGATTTGACCACGGACACGGTGGAGACGAACCTGCTTCGCGGCATGGCACTGGTGCTGATTGTCCTGATCTTTTTTCTGGTCAGCGTGCGCGCGGCGATTATTGTTGCCATTACGATCCCTTTATCTCTGCTGTTCGCCTTCATCGTTCTGCATGCGCATGATGTTGCAGCCAATCTTCTTTCCATTGGAGCCATTGATTTCGGCATCGTTATTGATGGCACCGTCGTCATGATGGAGAACATCTATCGCGAACTGGCGCTGCGGGAAGGGCAAAGCTATCAGCTTAAGGACGTCATTCTATTGGCCGCGAAGGACGTGGATCGGCCCATCTTTTATTCAGTCGCCGTGATTCTGGCGGGGTATTTACCGATTTATGCGTTGAGCGGACCCGCCGGCAAGTTGTTTCACCCGATGGCGGAAACAATGTCTTTCGCGCTCGTCGGTTCGCTCATTCTCACGCTCACGCTGGTTCCAGTGCTGGCCTCGTATTGGTTCAAAAGCGGAGTGAAAGAGAATGTAAATCGCCCCTATGAATGGATGAAACAAAAATATGCCAAGCAGTTGGATTGGGCGCTCGAGCGCCCCAAGACAACGCTTGCGATCGCAACCCTCATTTTTGGCGCAACCCTGCTGCTGGTTCCCTTTATCGGGGGTGAATTCATGCCCCACCTCGATGAAGGCGCGCTTTGGGTTCGGGCGACCATGCCCTATACGATTTCTTTCGAAGAAGCCAGCAGAATTGCGCCGCAGATCCGTGACATTCTCATGTCCTATCCCCAAGTTACGGTCGTGGGCTCAGAACTCGGCAGGCCGGATGACGGCACGGATCCCACCGGCTTTTTTAACTGCGAATTTTATGTCGGATTGAAGCCTTATAAGGACAAATCATGGGGCGGCGACGACAAGAAACAACTCATCGAATCCATAAACAAAAAGCTGACGGCGTTCCCCGGCATTATTTTCAATTACACGCAGCCTGCGGAAGACGCCGTAGATGAGGCGCTGACCGGCCTTAAGAGTTCGCTCGCGGTTAAAGTTTATGGTGAGGACCTGAACATCCTGCAAGATAGGGCCATCCAGATTAAGAACACTCTGGCCAAAGTGCCAGGATTCACGGAACTTACGGTGGTGCGCGAATTGGGGCAGCCCAGTTTACTGATTGACGTAGATCGCGACAAGATTGCCCGCTATGGAATCAATGTCGCCGATGTGGAAGCCGTAATTTCGGCGGCAGTCGGTGGGCAGGCGGTAACGCAGGTCATCCAGGGAGAAAAACTCTTCGATCTTGTGGTTCGCATGCAGCCGCAATTTCGCAGCAATGCGACAGAGATTGGCAATCTTCTCGTGGGTACTCCCGATGGGCAACAGATTCCGCTCAGCCAGCTTGCCAAAATCAGCCAGGGCAACGGTGCATCTTTCATTTATCGCGAGAACAATTCCCGCTACATTGGTGTGCAATACAGCATTGAAGGCCGCGATTTGGAACGCGCCGTGCGCGACGGCCAGGCGGCGGTCAGTAAGGCCGTCACCTTGCCACAAGGCTACCGCATGGACTGGGGCGGCGAATACAGCCAGTTTCTCGAAGCTCGGTCGCAGATGTACATCATTGGTCCGCTGGCGATTGGGCTTATATTCATGATTCTGTTTGCGCTTTACGGCAATTTCAAGTTCCCCGTGACGATTGCGCTGGGCGTCATCATGACTGAGCCTGTAGGTGCGCTCGTGGCCCTGAAACTTACCAATACGCCATTCAGCGTGTCGTCTGTACTGGGCCTGCTGGCGCTGCTTGGAGTGTCCGTTGAGACGGCGGTGATTTTGGTGTCTTACATCAACAAGTTGCGTCAGGAAGGAATGGACATCCGTACCGCAACTCGTGAAGCGTCCCTGCTGCGATTGCGGCCCATCATGATGACGGCACTCGTCGCCTGCCTCGGCTTATTGCCGGCCGCTCTCTCTACGGGTATAGGCTCCGATACGCAGAGGCCTTTCGCCATTGTGATTGTCGCCGGACTGATTTCGCGCCTATTCATTGGATTCTTCGTCAACCCTGTGCTTTATGAAATGGTCGCGCGCGAAGGCGACGTTCTTCAGGTCTAAGCCTTAAAGCTTGCGTGGTGTCAACTCGCAGGGGAGACGTTTTCCTGCGCGCGCTGGCGATATAAAGTGGGCACAACTTCGGCGGCCATAGCGTTTGCGTCGAGTGGCATGGCGAGAAACTCTTCAATGCGTTGGGAGATTAGGAGAGGATCGCGCAAGACGTCGTGGTAATTCACTCGAAGCACCGAAGCTTCGGGTTTGCTCTTGAGCCACAATTCCACCTGCTTCAAATGCGCCTCAAAAGCCTTTTTTAGTGCGGATTCGTCCATGGCCGGCCCGGTGGTTCCACGACGCCGAAGCATTTCTGCCTGCGACGCCAGCACTTCGGGTAAGGGCCGTTCCATAAAAATAATGCGATAGCTGCGATTCGCGGGAAGCGCCATGAGAAGTTGCGAAATGCACTTCACGGCACGGCCTTCCGCCTGATCGATCAAGGCGGGCCGCTTGGGAAGTTGCTTGATTGGCTCCCATTCGTAGTAGCCACGAGGATTGTCGTCGTCGGCCTTGCGCTCACCGTCAGTGAGTATCGGCATCCCCCCGGCGGCAAGCATTTGCATCATCAAGGATGTGCCGCAACGAGGAAGGCCGGAAACAATGGTAATCACGATGAAATCTTAGCAAGCCTTAAGTGCTAAAGACAGGACCGTGCGCTCAACTGGAAAGGTCATGCTATACCGCAGGACATTTCAATGTTCGATGACAAACGCCGTACCGTATCCGTATCTGCCACCGCCATATCGCGTTACGCCGTAAAGCTTCCTCGCCGCATTATCAACCAGTACTTCTACCTGAGGGACTGAGCCGTCGGTTGCGCTCTCAAATTGATGCAAGATCGTCTCTTTCCAAACGCCGCCACCTTGAGGACTCAGCTCAAACACAATGCCGCAGCCCGGCGCGTTGCAACCATTCCCGCCTGCCTGGGTTGTGCCGTAAAGGTTGCCATTCGCGTCAAACACCACCTTGGACGGATTTTCTCCGTCGGGCGCACCAGCAAAACTATGCAATATGGTCTCATTCCATTGACCACCGCTTTCACTCAGCTCAAACACGTTCGTGCCACCACCGCCGTACAAGTTCCCATCTCCATCGAACGTCAGCGCAGTATTAGCGCCTGACCTCGTAAAGTTATAAAGAATATTTTCGGTCCAGGTGCCTCCGGCATTGGGCGTGAGCTCGTAGGCTATGCCGTTTCCGGAGGGTCCACCGGCGACAGTTGTTCCATACAAGTTACCCTTACTGTCGAGAATGACGCCACCCTCCGGAGAATAGCCATTCGTATCGTTGAACTGCAAAATTATGTTCTCTGTCCAGGTGCCCCCGGATTGAGTGAGCTCATAAACAGCGCCGTATCCATCACCCCCGTCATCCGACGTTCCATACAGATTTCCTTTGCTGTCGAACGTTAGCTCGCTTGTGGGACCACCCTCGCTCGAATAGCTGTAGATCATTGACTCCGTCCATATCCCGTTAGCGCCTGGCATGAGTTCAAAAACTCCGCCAAGTTCGTTGGCGCCACCGCGAAACGCCGCGCCATAAAGATTGCCACCGGGGCCGAAAGTCAATGAAACGGGCCAGCTACCGTCCGGGTGACCTTTGAAGGCGTAGAGTACTGTTTGAGTCCACGCACCGCCGGAACCGGGCGACAGTTTGTAAACATAGCCACAGTAGTCATTGCCGCAGAGCGCGCCGAGCGCGGTGCCGTACAAATTACCTTTGCCATCGGAGATCAACGCACTTTGAGGTTGGGAGCCTTCCGTGAAATTGAAGCGGTAAATCACGTCTTCCTTCGCTTGCGCGTCAGCGATGGCCAAAAATAGAGCGATTCCAATTGCTAGGATTGAAAGCACAATTGAGATTCTTGGCGAGCTTTTCATGGTGATCTCCGATTCGCTGTGTTCGTTATTCGCCGGACGATGTTTTGCCACGCAACGCTAACAATCCCGAAGCGCCCGCTGCGAGCATGCCGAGGTCTGAATGCGCTCTGTCAGTCCGATCGCCGGCCGTTCCGCTGGTCTGGCCGGTAACGATGGGGGTGTTCGGCGTCGTCTCATACGCGTATCCAGAAATACTTGCGGTCTTAAATTTTCCTGGCGAAACAAATTTCACACGCGCCCAGCCGTAGTGAACCTCACTATTTATGACGAACTTAAGTCCAAGGAAAGCGGTTTCCACGTTCGTCCAGCTGCCCGAAACGGTCGTACCCGAAAAACCGTCGATCGTAAGTGCCATGAAAAGTCCGCCGGGATCGGACTTGAAATTCCCGTTCGATCCGACGGATGCTCCCTCCGGCAAAGCCGCTGCCGTAACTTTTTTCTGACCCTTGGTATCGATCCCCCAAATTTCATTCGGGGCCTGGTCAGGGGAAACCTTGAGAAAAAACGTGCCGAAACGCGAACTCCGGTAGGAGAAGTTACTAAATGCGAAGTCTGGCGTTCCGTCGTTGTTCAGGTCGAGTTGAGTCAGGACGCCGTTCTGCTCGGTTATGGGTATATTGGCTGGCGTGTAAACAATTTCCGCTTCAGCCGGAAGCGTGATTGCGAGCAAACTTACGCTTGCAGTCGCGTATGCGATCAGCTTCTTTTCCAGATCTCGTTGAAGGCTTGTGACAGCAAGACTTCCGTCACTGGAGACAGCTCTGCGCAGTTTTGATTGCATAAAAACCTCGGAAGATACCACGACCCCAGGGGAGAATGGAGCTTTACAGGCCTGCGACTTTATTACATCGCCCAATAGCGAGTCAAGAAGAATAACTCTACAGTCATTTTCTAAGCCAGGTCATAGGCCAGAAATGATCACATCTTTGGTAGGTTAGCGGCTTGTCTCCGCTTTCGAAGTTGGAGGTAGATCTCTCTATGTTTGGCAGCTTTCTCGGGATCGCCGCCGGGCTGTACGTACAACGTCGCAAGCCAGCGATGCGCAGCAAGCAAGCCGGGCAACATGCCAGCTGCGGTTTCAAAGGCGAGCGTCGCCCGTTCGCGGTGGCCGAGACGAGCCAGGGCTACGCCGAGATGGAAATGGCCGGCGGGAAGAAAGTGTTGTAGACCAACTGCCACGAGGGCTGACTCAGCCGCTTCTTCGTTTCTACGCTGGCGCAGGCGCACCATCGCAAGACCGAGATGGGCCTCGGGGCTATCGCCATCGATTTCCAGCGCGCGGAGAAACGCGCGTTCCGCGTCATCATTACGCCGCAGCCGCAGGTAAGTCTCTCCAATCCGCAAATAAAGATCGGGAAGGCGGGGATCGGCGGCCTCGGCGCGCTGAAGCGATGCCAATGCCTGTTCCATCTCGCCCTCGTGGAACTGGATGACTCCCATAAGGAACTCAGCCCACGGACGGGGCGTTTTCCCGGCTGGCGCTTCGTGGCCTGCGGCATCGTCTTTTCGCCCTAAAGGATTTGCCTCATCGGTATTCGTTTGCCCGAGTTTTGCGTCTGATCCCTCCTTATTATTTTGCTTTGACGCGGGCCTTGCATCGCGCGCCATGAGGGCTTGCAGGATTTGCTTCGCGTCACTACGGCGTTGCAAGAGCGTGTAGCATTGCGCAAGATGTTGCTGAAACCGGACTTCGTCCGGCCATTTCTTGACCAGGTCTTCGAATATCGATAGAGCTTGAGGATATTTCCGGGAATCGAGATAGACGCATCCGAGATTGTAATGTTGCTCTCTCACCGCGATTTCAACGGCTTTGGTTTGATCTACACTCGGCGGCTGAATGTAGCCCAACGCGACAAATTGTTGCAGCACAGTTTGCGCCGCCGCAGGATCCATGCGCAAGTCGGCAGGATGCATGCCACATTCGCCGGGCTGGTTTTCCCAGCTGGCGATGCGCTGGATAGCAGGAGGATTTTCGAATGCTTGGAGAAGCACTCGGCCATCCATGTCTTCGCCTACTGGAAGGCCGAACATCGTTAAGATCGTGGGTGTGATGTCGAGCAGCGTTGCCCCATAGATTCTTTCGTCCTGCTTGATGTTCTCACCTTTCATACACACGATTCCGAAGGGCCGATGTTGAATGGCAGGACCGGCAGGCTCTTTGGGAATGCCTCTCGGACGAAGATGATCGGAATGAAAGCCGTGATCAGACACAAGAATCACAGTGACATCTGGTCCCGCCAGCTGCAGGAGCGTCTCCAGCATCATGTCGTGAAAACGGTAGGCGCCGTTCACAACGTCCCGGTAGATTTGGTGGCGCTCTTCGGGCACCCATTCCAACCGCGGCGGATGATAATGCATGAACCCGTGGCAAAAATGGTCTATGCCGTTGTAATAGACCGCCAGATAGTCCCACGGTTCGTTTTGAAGTATCCAAGTGGCCGCGTTGTGAATGGAACAATTCTCCGCCAGGATTTTGGCGAAGGATTGCAAGCCCCTGTCTTTTTCCTGATCAATTTTCCCGGCGAGCGGGATCCAGGGAAGAATCGCAGCTTCCGTAACCTCCGCGGGATGCATGCGTAAGTTTGCAAACACATTGCGCTTCGTTTCAGGGTGAACCGCGCCGGGCGGCATGGGCCAAGGTTGGTCAAGCGGGGCAGCGGCATACGGGTACAGATCGGATACCGAAATCCCATTAATCGGCTCGGCAGGATGTCCCGCAAACCAGCCGATCACGTGGGACTTGAATCCGCGCTGCGTCAGAATATTCCAGATGGCTTTCACTTTCCGGGAGGTGCTGGTGACCGGGCGGACGCCGCCGTTCTGGGGATCCGGTTCCATGAAACCGTGGATGCCATGTTTATCCGGCCGCATTCCTGTTGCAATGGAATTCCACAACATGGGCGAGAGAATGGGGCGCAAAGTCGCGATATTACCCATGACGCCGCGATTGATGAAATCGTCGAGCGTAGGCATAAGCCCCTGATCAAGAAGGGGGTTGATCACTTTCCAATCGGCGGCATCCCATCCAATGAGAAGAACTTTGCGGGAAGCGGGCGTACTCATGGCATTTAGCGTCCAACATGAGTATACGAGAGGGTGATTCACCGTATTCAATGACGCGTTAAGCCGGCTTCGCCGCGCTATCATGTGGGTATGAAGACATACGCGATTATGCGTCGCATGGTCTGTTTGGCTCGACTTGCAGCGGTCGGGATGATCAGTTTGGTTTCTTTCGTTTCCGTGGCTGGTGCGCAGAAATCGGGCACGCTTCGCGGGATGGTCTCCGATGAAAAGGGCAAGCCAGTCTCAGGAGCCACCGTCTATGCCACGCAGACAGACAGCAACGATGGGAACGAAAAGTCTACCTTGACCGACGACCGGGGCGGTTTTGTCGTTTCTGGCCTTAACTGGGGCAAATATTTGGTGACGGCGGAAAAAGTCGAGGCTGGCTACCCGCGTACCCCATCCAAGTTCTACGGCGGCAAGGCGCCGTTAGTGGCGCAGGAGATCTCCCAGAAAAATCCGGTCGCCAGCGTCAAGATCGTGTTTCGTGGCAAAGTGCCTGCGATTACCGGCGGGGTCATTGACGACGAAGCTTCTGTGCCGATTCCGGCAACGTTTCTATTCCGCTATACGAGAGATCCAGCCAACCTGCTAGTGGTGGAAACATCCTCGAACTATCGTATTTTGCTCCCGGCAGGGGTCGCCCTGACACTGGAAGTTTCGTCGCCCAACCACAAAACATGGTATTACCCGGGCACGAACGATGCCGCCAAAAAAAATACGCTTCAACTGAGCCCCGGACAGGAGCTTAAGTTGAATATTCGGCTGGATAACACGTCGGAAGACTGCGCCTGTCTTGATCGCCCGCAACGCTGGGGGTTGGGCCCGGATTCACCTGCATTTCAGTGGCATGAATTGCAGGATGAAGCCCGCGGACGAGCATGCACTCCTCATTCCGGCCCCGACAACATGCCCCAGGTCACGATGGCGATGCAGTAATCGATGATCTAAGATTGTGAGGAACTCACGAGCTCCGCCTCAGAGACGAAGTGATTGCGGGCTCGGGTTTGCGCGTGCGACGGCGGCAGAATCGAGACTGTCGGCAGCTCGCCACGAATCATGGCCACTTCATCGCAGCGATCGTAACGCGGACAGACGCAACAATCCTTAGAAACCTTGTCGGGAAGATCATCGCGGCGAACGACGGAAAAGCCCTGCCGCGCGAAAAACTCCGGCGCGCGTGTGAAAAGGCAAATGGAATCGACGTGCTGCTGCTTCGCCTCCGCGAACAGAGCGCGGACCAGCTTGCTGCCTCCACCGTGGCCCTGATACTGGGGATTCACCGTGATCGATCGAATTTCCGCGAGATGGATGCCATACAGATGCAGTGCGCCGCAGCCGATGATTCGACCTTCATCTTCGAGCACAACGAAGTCACGGACGTTCTCACAGATTTCCGCGAGCGTGCGGGGCAGCAACGTGCCATCGCCCGAGTAAGCACAAATGAGTTCGTGAATTCCTTTCGCATCAGGAAGAATCGCTTTACGCGTGCGCATGCACACCTCCTCGAAGGGCTGGGATGGATTCAACTTGTTTGCGGGCTTTCGTTATGGCCTCGCGAACCCGCGGAGCGGCTGTGCCGCCGGAAACGTTGTGGATGGCAATAACCGCCTCCAGAGTCAGGCGCCCGTAGATATCCTCGGCGAAGGCTGGGTGCAAAGCCTGCCAGTCTTTAATCGGCAAATCTTCCAGTCGGCATTTTCGTTCCAGGCACAACCGCACGGCCTTACCGACTACATCGTGCGCCAGACGAAAGGGAACGCCCCGCTCTACGAGATACGTCGCGGCTGCCCATGCATTCATGAAGCTCGATTGCGCAGCCTCAGCCATCCGCTCGTAATGGAATTCGACGGATCGCATCCAGCCAGTCACGAGCGGCAGAAGCGTCAACATGCTTTCCGCCGCCTCGAACAGCGGCTCCTGCGTTTCCTGCAGGTCTTTGTTGTAGGCCAGCGGCAAGCCCTTCAACGTCATTTGCAGCGCCGTGGCCGCGCCCGCTACCCGTCCGGCCCTGGCGCGTGTCAACTCAAGCAAGTCAGGATTTTTTTTCTGTGGCATGGCGCTGCTACCGGTGGAATAGGCTTCCGGCAACTGGATGAAGTCATATTCTTGCGAGGAGAACAGAATCATCTCCTCCGCCCAACGACTCAGGTGTAACGCCATCAGGACAAGATCATTCACGAACTCGATCGCGAAATCGCGGTCGGCCGTGGCGTCCATGCTATTGGTGGTGGGCGCATCGAAACTGAGTTCGGTCGCCATCGATTCCCGGTTCAGAGGCAAAGTCGCTCCCGCGATGGCCCCCGAACCAAGCGGAGAAACGTTGAGCCGTTTGCGGCAATCGGTGAGGCGTCCCGAATCGCGCAGCAACATTTCCACATACGCCAGCAGCCAGTGGGCGACCAGCACCGGCTCTGCCCGCTGCAAATGCGTATAGGCCGGCAGGGGGGAAGCCCCGGCTTGCTCGGCGCGATCGATAATCACTTCGCACAGCGTAGCCAGTTCACTTTGCAGCTGATCAATGGTGCCTCGCACGTAGAGCCGAAGGTCCGTCGCAATCTGCTCGTTGCGGCTGCGCCCGCTGTGCAGCTTGTAGCCCACATCTCCGATCAGGCCGACAAGGCGCTTCTCGACGAAATGGTGCACGTCTTCTGCGTCTTCGTCGTTCAGAAATTCGGGCGCAAGCAAGACCTGCTTTCCGATTTCCTCCAGCCCTCGCAGGATGGCGTTGAGCTCCTCCGCAGTAAGAATGCCCGCCCCTTTCAGCGCGCGGGCATGGGCAGTGCTCGCCGCCAGTTCATGCGACAGCAACCGGCAGTCGAAGGTGAATGACCTCTGCCAGCGCTCAAATGCAGGGTCGAGCGACCCGGCGAACCTTCCGGACCACATTTTCATTACGAAACCACCTCTGATTTTTCGGCTGTTCTTGCCAGCTCGGCGTTCAGCGCCGCACGCGATCGTGAAGGCAGGCCGAGAATGCGGATAAAACCCGCTGCATCTTTCTGGTCATAGCTGTCACCCATGGTGAAAGAAGACAGATCGGTGCGATAGAGCGAATAGGCGGACTCGCGGCTCACAGTAGAGACGTTCCCCTTGTACAGCGAAAGCGTTGTAGATCCCGTGAGGTTCTTCTGCGTGCTGGCGATGAACGCGTCGAGAGCTTCTCGGAGTGGGGTAAACCACAATCCGAAGTACACGAGTTCCGCATACTTGAGACCGATGTGCTCTTTGAAGTGGGCAAGGTCGCGATCGAGACATAGAGCTTCCAGTTCGCGATGAGCTGCAATTAACAGCGTGCCGCCGGGGGTTTCGTAGCACCCGCGGGACTTAATGCCAACAAAGCGGTTCTCTACCAGATCGATTCTGCCGACAGCATTGCGCGCGCCGATTTCATTCAGCAATTCCACCAGCGAAACAGGGTCCAGCGGCATGTCGTTCACGGAAACCGGAATCCCGCTCTGGAAGCCGATCTTCACCTGTTCTTCGCGATCCGGCGCTTCCTGCGGCGATCGCGTCCATTGCCAGGTGCTTTCGAGCGGCGCGTTGCCCGCATCTTCCAGTTCCCCGCCCTCATGGCTGACGTGCCAAAGATTGCGGTCGCGGCTGTGAATCTTCTGACGGCTGGCTTCGACAGGAATGCCGCGCTTCTCTGCGTAATCGAGGCAGTCTTCGCGCGACTTCAGCGTCCATTCACGCCACGGCGCAATGACTTTCAACTCCGGAGCCAGCGCCTGATAGGTCATTTCGAAGCGCACTTGATCGTTGCCTTTGCCCGTACAGCCGTGCGCAACCGCGTTTGCACCTTCGCGCAGCGCGACTTCGACTTGATGTTTCGCGATCACCGGGCGCGCGAGCGAAGTACCGAGCAGATATTTGTGTTCATAAACCGCCCCAGCTTGCAGTGCCGGAAATACGTACCCACGAAGAAACTCCTCGCGAAGGTCTTCGACCACAACCTTGCTGGCCCCGGTCTTATAGGCTTTTTCGACGACGGCATCGAGGTCGTCGCCCTGGCCCACGTCCCCGACCATGGCAATAACGTCATAGGAGTAATTTTCCTTGAGCCACGGAATAATAATGGAGGTATCGAGCCCTCCGGAATAAGCAAGGACCACTTTTTGATTAGGCATGTGCACTCCTCGCCGGACGGCGGTTCCCCGCACCCAGCAATAAATAAAGAACTGCTTTTTGTACGTGCAGTCGGCTTTCCGCCTGATCAAAAACGACCGACTGCTCAGAGTCTATGACGGAGTCCGTAACTTCTTCTCCGCGATGCGCCGGAAGGCAGTGCATAAAAAGGGCGCCCGAAGCGGCTTTCGCCATCAGTTCATCGTTGACCTGATACGGGGCAAAAACCGGATTCCGCTCCTCCGTTTCTCTTTCCTGCCCCATGCTCACCCAGGCGTCGGTGTAGACGGCGTCGGCGCCGCAAACTGCATCGCCCGGGTCCGTGAAAAATTCGATCTTCGCGCCAGTATGTCGCGCTATCTGGAGCGCGTCGGCAACAATCTGCGCATCGGGTTCATATCCAACCGGCGTTCCGACACGCATCTTTGAACCCAAACATGCACAAGCCAGCAGCAGGGAATGCGCTACGTTGTTGCCGTCACCAACGTACGCCAGGCAGATGTTCTTTAAATCTCCAAAACGCTCCTGCAAGGTAAAGTAGTCCGCCAGCGCCTGGCAGGGATGCTCGGCGTCGCTCAGCGCATTGATGACGGGCACCGAGGCGTGCTGGGCCATACTCTCAATCATTTCCTGCGAGAATGTGCGCAACACAATGATGTCCACCCAACGCTCCAGATTGTGCGCGATGTCACTGAGCTTCTCTCGGGCGTCAATGCGGTATTGCGTCTGGTCCACGAACATCGCGGTGCCGCCCATGCCCACCATCCCGGCTTCCATCGTCAAGCGCGTGCGCAGCGAAGGCTTTTCAAAAAACATGACCATCTGTTTGCCAGCGAGAGCGCGCCGAAAATCCTGCGGGCGGCCTTTCATAATGCCTGCAAGATCCAATACAGCTCTCACCCCCTCCGGGCCCAGGTCGCGAATAGACACCACGTCCGGGCACCAAAAAGGCGCGGCGCTGACCAGCGCTCCCGGCGCATCATTGACCATATTTGCGTTCTGACGGTTCATCTAGTTCTGTTTCCTCTTCGCTTTCTTTAAGATATTTGCAGCTCGGTTGCGCTCAACCGTGGTTTGTTCCAAAGCCGAATCAAGCGCCGAGATCACCTTATCCACGTGCTTCTTTTCGACGATGTAGGCTGGCAAAAACCGCAATACACTTTCATTCGTGCGGTTGATGAGAATTTTTTCGTTCAATAACTGGGCCGCCACCGCCTTGGCGAGTTCGGCTGACTCCAATTCCATGCCCAGCATCAGGCCCTTCCCGCGCACTTCTCGAATGCTCGGGTGTTTCTTTCGAAGAGCTTCGGCCTGCGCATGAAAATAACTCCCAACTCTGCCCACATGAGGTAGCAACTTATCCAGTTGACCTAAAAATTCAATCGCAACAGCACAGGCCAGAGGCCCGCCGCCGAAAGTGGTGCCGTGCATGCCGGGGTGCATCGCGCGCGCCACGCGGTTCGTAGTTAGAATCGCGCCGAGCGGAAGACCCGCCGCCAGCGGCTTGGCCACGGTAACGACGTCAGGCTGGATGCCGTAGTGCTGATAGGCAAAATAACGGCCGGTGCGCCCGAGACCGGATTGGATCTCGTCGAGGATTAGCAACGCCCCGGAATCTTGCGTCAATTTACGCGCAGTGTGGAGAAATTCCGCGCTCACCGGGCGGATGCCGCCTTCACCCTGAATCGTTTCCAGACAGATTGCGCAAACGCTCGCATCAAATTTTTGTTTAAGGTCTGCAACCTCGTTGAACTTTACAAATTCCACTCCGGGCAGCACAGGGGCGTAGGGTTCGCGGTATTTCGCCTGCCCCGTCGTACTCAGTGATCCATACGTGCGCCCGTGAAAGGAATTCTCCAGGGCAAGAATGCGCCACTTCGGTTTGTGGCCGTTGGAATTCTCTACCCGCGCGCAGAGCCGCGCCAGCTTCAATGCACCTTCCCAAGCTTCAGTGCCGCTATTCGAAAAAAATACGCGGTCAAGCCCGGAGATTCGGGTGAGTTCCTCCGCGAGTTCGGCCTGGTATTCGTGAAAATAGAGATTTGAAAGATGGATGACCCGCGCAGCCTGCTTTTTTAACGTTCGCAAGATGGCGGGATGGGCATGACCAAGCGCGTTCACCCCAATGCCACTGAGGAAATCGAGATAGCGCTCTCCCTTAGAATCCCAAAGATAGACTCCGCGCCCTCGCTTGAATAAGACTTTTTGCCTGTCATAGGTGGGCAGCAGCAGGCTCTCTTCATTGCGAATGACCGACGCGAGCCTCATTGCGTCACCTCCGTCCCGCAATTCAAGTTGCTGGAGTAGAACTGGAGCAGCGCTTCAACCTGCTCGGCCGGCAAAATCCGCACTCGTTTCACGCCCTGGTTGAGTGCGCGGGTGCAGGCTTCCAGTTTGGGCAGCATTCCACCGGCGATAACCGCGTCGGCGATCATGGCAGGCACATCCGAGGCGTTGAGCCAGGGAATGACCACTCCCTGGGCGTTCTTCACCCCTGCAACGTCGGTTAGGAAAATCAGCGCATCGGCGCTGCACGCCGTCGCGCAGGCCGCCGCCATGGTGTCTGCATTGACGTTGTAATATTCGCCGTCGAAGCCCAACGCAAGTGACGAAATCACGGGAATGCCCCCGGCATTCCAGACAGCCTCGAGCCAGCGCGGATCGGCCGCGTTGATTTCGCCCACGTAGCCGAGTTCGACGCCGGGTGTTTCTTTCTTCACCGCGCGGAACATCATCCCGTCGCCGCCGCACAAACCAAGCGCAGGACGCCCGGCAGATGCAATCGCTGCCACGAGCTTCTTATTGACAAGCCCGCTGAGCACCATCAGCGCAACATCGCGCGTTTCCGCGTCGGTCACGCGCAGTCCATCGACAAATTCACTTTGTTTGCCCATTTGCCCGAGGACGCGAGTAAACGCCGCGCCGCCGCCATGAACCACTGCAACATGGTGGTTTGCCTCCGCGAGATTCACCACCGCCTCGGCGCACTTCTGCACCGTGTGTGCATTCTCCAGTGCAGCCCCGCCAATTTTTACGACAAACTTCAATTCAATCCTTCTTTCTCGCACCAGCCATACATAACGTTCATGTTCTGCACGGCCTGCCCTGCCGCACCCTTGAGCAAATTGTCGAGGCAGGAGACCAGTACCAGGCGACGGCCATCCTTATCCAGGCAAAATCCGAGATCGCAATAATTCGTGTGCAATGAAAACTGAATTTCGGGCAATTTGGGCGAGGCGAATACGCGCACCCAGGGCTTGCCGTCATAGAAGTTGCGGAAGCATGCTTCTATCTCTTCAACAGTCATTCGCCGGTTAAGATGAACGTAAATCGTAGACAAAATTCCACGCGGAATCGGCAGCAAATGCGGGGTAAAGATAAACCGGCTGTCGTCCAGATGCAGCTGCTCGGCAATTTCGCCGGTGTGGCGATGATTGAAAACTGAGTAGGCCGAAAGATTGTCTGCCACCGAGACGAAGTGCGTGCGCGCATTCGGCTCCTTTCCTGCCCCTGAGACGCCGGATTTCGAATCTGAGATGACGCCGCGTTCTTCATCCACTATGCACGCCTGCAAGAGTGGCCCCAGGCCAAGAATGATTGACGTCGCATAGCATCCGGGATTCGCAACCAACGCAGCTGTTGCAATGCGTTCGCGATGGAGCTCCGGCAAGCCATATACTGCCTGTTCCGTGAGTTCGGCAGCCGCGGCTGCATCTTTGTCCTCAAAGTGATAAATCGCCCGATGTCGCGGCAGTTTCAATCGCCATGCACCGCTTAGATCAACCACACGCAGGCCCTGGGAAATCGCCTCAGGAGCCAGAGCGCGCGACACTTCATGCGGCGTCGCCAGAAAAAGCAACGCAACCTGCTGTCGTTTCAGCACGCTCCAATCCAGCGGTTGCAGCGGATAACCGCCGTTACCCGAGAAAGCCGGCGCAATCTGCGCCAGATCGGCAGCGCCACGCCCGTCGTTTTCACGCTGAAGCAACACCGGTTTATCCAGCTGCGGGTGGCGCACCAGCAGGCGCGTCAATTCCTGACCGGAATAGCCACTTGCTCCCAACACTGCGGTCTTGAGCTTGGCGGACACTAGGCAATCATTCCCTCAAATCGCTGGGCCAGTCTTTGCGCAGATTTCTTGTCGCGGCAAACCATCAGGATCGTGTCATCCCCGGCGATTGTTCCCACGGACTCGGGCCAGTCTTTTTCATCCAACGCAGCTGCCACCGGCTGGGCGCTCCCCACGCTGGTTTTTATTAGCAGCAGATTCTGGGCCGCGCGCACTTCGAGGACAAATTCGCGTGCCAGGCGTGAGATCGGCGGCAGAGACGGCTCAGCCGCATTCTCAGCCTGTGCCACCATGTACCCGCCGGGCGTTTTCGCCAATCCCAACTCGTGAATGTCGCGCGATAGCGTAGCCTGCCCCACGCGAATGCCCTGCTTGGTCAGTTCGCGTTGCATGCTCTCCTGGCTGGCGACCGGGCCCTGCTTCAATAGCTCCAGAATCGCTTTTTGTCGAATCGCTTTGCTCATAATGAATAAGTATTCAATTTAATGAATAATTATTCATTTCATAATACGCGAATTCATGGGTTGGCGCAAGCGGAAATGGGTTGTCTCGAGAGTTACGCGGGTAATCGTTTCTACGGAGAGATGGAGAAGGCAAAGATTGGATTATTTTGCGGGGATTACCGCCGTGACTTCGATTTCCACGCGGGCCGCCTCTTCAATCAGCGCTGCAACTTGCACCGCCGTCATTGCCGGATAATGCGTTCCAATAATCTCGCGATACACACGGCCAATTTCTTTATAAGCACTCTTGTATTCGTCTTTATTGACTACGTACCAGGTCATGCGGACAATGTGCTCCGGGCGCGCATTGGCTTCGGCCAACACTTCAACCACATTCTTCAGCGCCTGCCGTACTTGGCCCACAAAATCCAGTGCGAACTGTCCTTGCGCATCCCAACCAATCATGCCGCTCACAAAAATCATGCGCCCGGAAGCGGCGACGCCATTGGCATAGCCTTTGGGCCGCGGCCAATGTGCAGGTTGCAGAATTTCCATAGCTTTTCCCTTCCGCTCTTAATCCTTATGCGGCATAAATCTTGCCATGCGCTCGCGAAGATGCTCGGGAATGGCATGTGCACAATTGCGTCCCAACTCCATCAGCACAAGAACCAGCTTGCCATGCACGCGCTCGACACCATCCATCGCGCAAAGCGTGATTTCCAATCCGAAAGAACTTCGGCCCAGGCTGGTCACCAATAGGGAGGCATTCAGCACATCACCCAGAAAACTTGGCGCACGGAAATCCACTTCGAGATGGACTGTCGGAACGCCCCACCCCAACTCGGCATGCAATTTAGCGAAAGATAGATCGAGGCCTGTGGCGAACCAATCTTCCACCAGATTGTTGAACATCACGAGATAGCGCGGATAAAAGACCATCCGCGCATAATCACAATCGGCAAAACGCACAAGTATCTCCGAGCGAAAGGGAGATCCCGGCGTGTCGCGATAGGCAGAGGATTTCAAAGAGTATCGCTTTCTTGAAACGATTTGATAATGCCCCGCGCAATGATCAGTTGCTGCACTTCAGTGGCGCCTTCGTAAATCCTGAGCGGGCGGATTTCCCGATAAAGCCGTTCCACAATCTGGCCCTGAACCACGCCCAACCCTCCGAAGATCTGCACCGCCGCGTCAATCGCTTTTTGCGCAATCTCCGTCGCATACATCTTGGCCATGGCAGCTTCCACGGTCACTCGCTGTCCTTGGTCGCGCATCCATGCAGCACGATACGTGAGCAGCGCCGCGGCATCGATTTCCGTGGCCATTTCCGCCAGCTTAGCTTGCGTGATTTGAAAATCGGCTAGATTTTGCCCGAACATTTTTCTCGTCGTCGAACGGCGCAAGGCTTCATGCAGTGCGCGACGGGCAAACCCGAGTGCCGCAGCAGCCACCGAGGTGCGAAATACATCCAGAGTGGCCATCGCGATTTTGAAGCCCTCACCGGATTCACCCAGCTTGTTCGCTACCGGAACGCGGCAATTTTTGAAGGTGAGCCGCGCCAGCGGATGCGGTGCGCTCACCGAAATGCGCTCGGCAATCGTAAGTCCCGGGGTTTCGGAGTCCACAATAAAAGCTGTAATCCCTTTCGCGCCGGCAGCTTCACCGGTCCGAGCGAAGACCACATAAAAATCTGCAATTCCGCCATTGGAAATCCAGGTCTTTTCACCAGTGATTTCGTAAACGCCATCGCGCAAGGTTGCAGCACATTGCAAGGCAGCCACGTCCGACCCTGCCTCCATCTCAGAGATCGCAAAGGCAGCAATGGTTTTGCCTTCGCTCACTCGTGGCAGGTATTTTTCCTTTTGAGCGCCGTTTCCGAATAGAGTTATCGCGCCTGAACCCAAGCCTTGCAGGGCGAAGGCAAAATCCGCGAGCCCCGAATGGCATGCCAGCGTTTCACGCACGATGCAAAGAGCGCGGGTATCAATCTCATCTGCCACAGCGCCGTACTTAACGCCGCCGATGGCGTAATTCAGCCAGCCTGCTTCACCGAGCGTATGGACCAATGCTCGGCATGCTCCGTCAACGTCGTTTTCCTCTGCTGGATCGACGCGGATATTCTGCGCAGCCCACGTTTGAATAGCTGCGGCCAACGCGCGATGACGCTCCTCAAAGAAAGGCCATTCGAAATGGCTGGATAGCGGCAACTTTAATTTCCCTCGAATTCCGGTTTTTGTTTGGCCGCGAATGCATGATAGGCGCGGTGAAAGTCATTCGTGGCCATACAAATCGCCTGTGCCTGCGCCTCGGCTTCAATGGCCTGTTCCACGGTCATGTTCCATTCGTGTTGCAGCATATTCTTCGTCACGGAATGAGCAAACGTCGGGCCACTGGAAAGGCCTGTCGCAAATTGTTCGGCCTCCGCCTGTAGCGATTCGGGCGCGCACAGACGATTGAAAAATCCCCAACGTTCCGCTTCTTCACCAGACATATTGCGTCCGGTGTAGAGCAACTCTGAAGCTCGCCCCTGGCCAATCACGCGCGGAAGCAAGGAACACGCGCCCATGTCGCATCCCGCGAGGCCAACGCGGGTGAACAAAAATGCGGTTTTGCTGCGCGCGGTTCCGAAGCGAATGTCCGAAGCCAGAGCCAGAATGGCCCCCGCGCCACAACAGATGCCATCTACTGCCGCCACGATAGGCTGCGGGCAGGCACGCATCGCTTTCACCAGATCGCCCGTCATGCGTGTAAAAGTGAGTAATCCGGGCATATCCAGCTTCGTCAGGGGACCAATAATGTCATGCACATCGCCGCCGGAGCAGAAATTCTCCGCCGCCCCCGAAAGTACTACGGCTTTAACATCCTCCGCATGCTTCATCGCGCCAAATAAATCCCGCAATTCAGCGTAAGACTCAAACGTCAACGGATTTTTTCGCTCGGGCCGGTTGAGCACAATGCGGGCCACTCCAGCCTTCACCTCAAATTGAAAGTGAACCGCTCGATGTGAACCGAGGCCGGTGCGATTGCCCGGAAGCTGTTGGGGTTCTCCAGGGAGATAACGCATCATGGTCTCCTTCGTGAAGAGTTTTCTTCGGCTGTGCGCCCCGTCTTGGCGCTGAGACTGCTCTTGAGTTTGCTCAATAATTCCATCATCGCTTGTTTTTCTTCCCGGTCAAATCCTTCAAGCAACTCTATAGTCCATTGTTCGTTGCGGGCAGCCATCTCTCGGAACCGTTTCAAACCGAGCGGCGTCAGCTTGACTGTAAGCGCCCGGCGGTCCTGCGGATCCAGCTTCCGCATCACCAGATGATCGCGCTCGAGTTGATCGGTAATGCCAGTGACATTCCCGCCTGAAACCATAAGCCGCTGCGAGAGTTCATTCATGCGAAGGCCATCGGGATGCCGTTCCAGCTGCGCCATCAAATCAAAACGTGGTAACGTCGTCGCGAATTCGCGGCGCAAACGGACGCGGATTTCATTTTGAATCCGTACCGTGCACGACAATAGCCGCAACCACAATCGCAGCGCCTGATGATCGTCTTGCGTGGCCCGGGTTTCCAGATCGAGCGCCCCCGCATGCAATCCATCACTCGCGTGCACTGTCGTGTTGGGCCGGATTGTTGAGGAACTCCCCATTACATGACTTCCCCGCCAGCCACTGCGATGGCTTGCCCGGTCACCGCATCGCTTCCCGGCAAGCAGAGCCACGCAACGGCATTTGCAACTTCTTCCGGCGCTACTAATCTTTTTTGCGGATTGCTCGCAGTCAGTTCAGATAATGCCGCTTCCGCCGTTCGTCCGGTCTTTGCGGCGATGTTGGCCACCGTCTGTCGTGTCATTTCAGTATCGGTATATCCAGGACAAACCGCGTTGACGGTAATCCCCTTGCCGGCAAATTCAAGCGCAACCGCCCGCGTCAGGCCAATTACCGCATGTTTCGAGGCGCAATACGCAGCTACATACCGGTACCCTTTGAGTCCCGCTACGCTCGCTACATTCACAATGCGACCCCATCCTGCCTCCAACATGCCGGGCAGTAGGGCTTGCATGCAATGCAGCGTTCCCTCAAGATTGACTGACATCAGTGCGCGCCAGAGGCTTTCGTCAGTCTTGAGGAATGGCGCCGATTTTGCCTGTCCAGCATTGTTAATCAGGACTTCAACCCGGCCATGAGTCGACGCCACCTTCAGCGCCTCGTTAATAGAGACTCGGTCGCTGACATCGCCAACGGCATAGCCGACGTCTCCAGCGTGCTTCAGCGCTTCTGTGGCTTCCGCTAGCTGGCGTCGATCGCGCCCGACCATCGTCACGCGCGCTCCGTTCTCCAGCAACGCTCGTGAAATGGCCATTCCAATGCCGCGCGCTCCGCCAGTCACAAGTGCGTGTTTGCCCTGCAATCCCTCCGTCATACTTGCAGCCTCAATTGGGCGGCCCGAGCTAGATTCCGCTCCAGCTGCGTTTTACCATTCAAATACGGCGAGGGCCACCAAACATCGGAGAAGCCTTGTTTCGCCGCTTCATGCAGTGTCCAAGCGGGGTCGGCAAGATGCGGCCGGGCAATTGCGCATAAATCCGCGCGCCCCGCCGCGATAATCGTATTCACGTGATCGCCTTCGAAAATATTTCCCACCGCAATCGTCGGGATTCCCGCCTCATTGCGAATCCGATCAGAGAATGGCACTTGGAACATGCGCCCATACACCGGTCGCTCCGCCTTGCTGACCTGGCCCGACGAACAATCAATTACATCTGCGCCTGCCGCCTTGAAGAGACGCGCGATTTCGGTAGCATCTTCCGGTGTAATGCCGCCATCCACCCAGTCATTCGCCGAAATACGCACACTCATGGGCAAATGTTGCGGCCACACCGCGCGCATCGATCTAAAGACCTCGAGAGGATATCGACAGCGATTTTCAAGGTTGCCGCCGTATTCGTCTGTGCGCTGATTCGTCAGCGGAGAGATAAAACTCGAAAGAAAATATCCATGTGCGCAGTGTAGTTCCAGCCAGTCGAAACCTGCCTCCGCCCCGCGCTCCGTCGCCGATGCAAATTCTGCTTTAATTTTTTCTAAATCAGCCTCCGTCGCAGCTTTAGGCACTTGCGATACCCCTTCGATGTAAGGCAACGGTGAAGCTGACACAAGCGGCCAGTTCCCGGAAGGAAGCGGCTGATCAATAGCATCCCAACCAATTCGCGTCGAGCCCTTCCGCCCAGAATGGCCGAGTTGCAGCGCAATCTTCGCGTTCGTATATTCGTGCACGTAATCGGTAATCCGCTCCCAGGCATCCCGCTGCCGGTCACTCCACATGCCCAGGCAAGCCGGCGTGATGCGTCCCTCCGGCGAGACGCAAGTCATTTCCGTGAACACCATCGCAGCGCCACCTTGCGCCCGCGCCCCGAAGTGCACCAGATGGAAATCATTCGGCATTCCATCTTGGGCCATGTACATCGCCATCGGCGACACCAGCACGCGATTCTTCAATTCAACTTCACGCACTTTGAAAGGCGTGAACATCGGCGGCATGGGATGCTGTACCGAGCAACGCTCGGCAAACCAGGCCTCCACGCTCTGCACATAGTGCGCATCGCGAATCTTTAGATTTTCATGACCGATGCGCTGGCTTCCGGTCAGCAGACTGTAGGTGAACTGTTCTGGCTCCAGATGCACATAGCGCTCAACCTGCTCAAACCACTCCATGCGGTTGCGCGCAGCGCTTTGCAGCTTCAGCGCTTCCACCTCGCGGGCTTCTTGATATTGCTCCAATGCCGAACGAACGTTCGTTCGATAATCAGAGAGCGCTGAGGCCAGCGCCATGGCGTCTTCCATTGCCAATTTCGTACCCGATCCGATGCCAAAATGCGCAGTATGCGCCGCATCGCCGATAAGAACAATGTTCTTGTGGTGCCACTTCTCGCAAAGAATTCGGTTGAACTTCAGCCACACCGCCGAGCCGCGCAGGTGCCTGGCGTTTGAAATCAGCCGGTTGCCATCCAATCTTTCCGCAAAGAGCTTTTCGCACAGCGCAATAGACTCTTCCGGCTCCATCTTGTCCATGCCTGCAGCAAGCCAGTTCTTCTCCGGTGTTTCGACGATGAACGTCGACCAATCGTCATCGAAGCGATACGCGTGCAGATTAAACCAGCCCCACTCGGTTTCTCTGAAATCAAAAGTGAAGGCCTCCAGCTTCTTGCGCGTCCCCAACCAAATGAAGCGATTCTTCCGCACGTTGATATTCGGCTTAAAAATGGCTTCATATTTTCTGCGGGTGACCGACGATGCTCCATCCGACGCAACCACAAGATCGTACTTTGCAGCGTACTCATCGGGATCAGAAACCTCAGTTTCAAACACAAGCTGAACGCCCAAATCCAATGCGCGTTTTTGCAAAATGTTCAACAGACGAATGCGCGCGATGCCGCAAAAGCCGTGCCCCCCCGAGGTTAACTTGCGCCCTTTAAAGAAAACGTCAATGTCATCCCAGTGGCGAAATGCCTGCGTAATGGCCAAATGAGTCTCCGGATCGGCGTCTTTGAAGCCGTCCATCGTTTTGTCGGAAAATACGACGCCCCAGCCGAACGTTGCATCGGCGCGGTTCCGCTCAATGACTGTAATCTCCCAGGAGGGATTCGCCTTCTTGGCGAGAATCGCAAAATACAATCCCGCCGGCCCTCCGCCTAAGCACGCGACTCTCATGCCGCCACCTGCCGCATGGCTGCCGTCAATTTATCTCCGCTGTCATCGGCCAGCGCTGTCTCTCGCAACTTTCGAAGTTTCTCCGCGGCATCTGCATTACCGCGCAATCTCGGAAGCGCGCCCATCAACGCAGCATAATTTTTTTCGCCCCGCGCATGGGTGTCTCCATAACCTTTCAGGAGTCGTGGGCATTCCGCGATTTCGACCGCGAGCGCGTAATCACTGGCGGCGACCTCGGAAATGAGTGCCAGCCACTCGCGGATTCTCCTCATTTCACGCCGGAAGCGCAGCGAACCGCGACGCGACCGCCGAAGTTGAGCAATGCAATAAAGCTTCAAAAATCCGCTGAGGGATGTGGTCTCTACGATTTGTCCGCCCCGGGCGAAGCGTTCAATCAAACCTTGCATCCAGTTGGCGCCCATCAACCACTTACCCAACCACTCAGGCAGCACATCGGCAATCTCTTCTGTGCGGGGATAAAGAAACTCGCGAACCTGTACCAATTGAGTTCCGGAAGCGCGCACCTGATGCTCGACCCGTCTAAACCGGCTACGCCGAATTTTCAAATCGGCTACTCGGCTGGCGTCTTCATAAGACATCCAAAGCGCCAGATACCGGGCCGTTTCGCGTAGAAGCGCCGCATCGTCAGATCCATATTGCGCATCCGCCTGCGCGATCGGTGCGAGCGAATCAAGATATTCCGCCGCGTAACCCTCGTCCTGATAATCTGCCAGCCGCTCGATCCCTGCCTGCAATATCTCTTGGCCCGCAGCCGGGAATTCTTTCTCTGCCCGCGTGGATAACTCCTTCAACCGCCAACTCGCGCGCGGTTTTGCCGCCTCCACTTGCGCTTGCCCTGTGTTTCCCTGTGCGGAGGCAAAGCCCGCGGCAAATGCGGCAATACTCGCGGCCACACCCACTCCGCCTCGTTGAATCGCTTTTTCGAAAGCATTCCGCGAAAACGGCAGCACCTTCGAACCGGCCAGGGCGCCCAGAAGCGCCGCGCTGATCACGCAGTTGTTTTGAGCAGCAATTTGTGCGAAGTCGTCATGCACGAACACTCTGGCACCGGCGCGCGCAGATTCCATCAATTTGCCCGCATCCACACGACCATCGGCTACGGCGGTTTTCTCCGTCATCGAGTACACACGATGAGTCGAAGCAATGAGCGTCGTCCGGTCAGGACTGACCAGTCCACGCTGCGCCGCCCGCGCTGCTTCCATCAATTCCGATGCAATCACCACATCGACTTCACCCGGGACCGGCATGAGGGCCAATACGGGATCTTTTCCCGCCGCTTTTGCTGCTTTTTCTGGAAACAACTCGATGTAATAGATCGTCGTTCCGGTGCGCTGCGCGACCCCAGGAACAGACGTCGTCTGCGCAAGATATCCGTTTTCTTCAGCGAGGTCCACAATCCAATCCGCCAGCACTCCGCCGCCTTCACCACCCATGGCAAGAATCGCAATCGTAATAGCTCGCGTGTCCGTATGGTCCGGCACTCTCTCGGACGGATGAAGCGTGGCCGTCATGCTGCAATACCTTCGAGTCGTTTATCCATGCGGCGTTGCAAAACATCGATCACGGTGCGGCTTATGCGGGCGCGCATAACATCCCACCATCCCGGATTCGTGACGACATCTGTCCGATAGAACGACGGGCAAAGCCGGGCGACGTGGGCAACTTCCCCGCAAAGCCCGCACCCGACGCAGCTTTCCACCACCGTTGCCACTGGATCCAGTCGCAACGGATCGGGATTCGGCGCAATCGTCAGCGAAGGACATCCCGAAAGACGAATGCAGGAATGATCGCCTGTGCATGTCTCCGCATCCACACCAAATTTCTGCGTTACTGTCCGCACTCCCTGATCGGCGCGTTTACGGCGCAATGGCTTTTCGCGCCGCTCTCGATTCAGCGCGCATTCGCTCTGCGCCACAATTACCTTCGGCCCTTTTTCCTTTGTCGTTAAAGCATCTCGCAACACGTCGCGCATTCTTGCCAGGTCATATGTATTCGTAATCGTCCGCACCCACTTCACGCCGACCCCGCGTACAGCGTCCCCAATCGAGAGTTTCGTGGTGCGAATCGGATTGCTGGCCGCTGACGACAAAATGTCCTGCCCGCCCGTCGCCGCGGTATAGCTGTTGTCAATGACTACGAGCACGTTGTCGCTCTGGTTAAAGACTGCATTTCCCACGCCGCTGGTCAGCCCGTTGTGCCAGAAACCGCCATCACCCATCACGCTTATGGTGCGCTTGCTCGTCTCTTTGGTGTTAAACGCCGCCGCCCCGGCCCAGCCCAAGCCATAACCCATGGTGGTCGCGCCTAAATTGAATGGCGGCAGAATCGAAAATAAATGGCAACCAATGTCGGCGCTTATATGATGCGGCCCGAGTTCATGCTCCACCAATTTCATCGCAGTGAAGATTGGCCGCTCAGGACACCCCGTGCAAAACGACGGCGGCCTGGGATGCACTTCCCCAGGATTTACAGGAGCTGCCGGTTTCACCGCTCTCGGCAATTTATCTTCTTGAATTAATCCGGGCGCATATTGCCGGATGAATTTCGTAATTCCTGAAATCACCGTCGCCGCGGTGTATTCACCAGCCATCGGCAGGCAATCTTTGCCGTGAATTCTCGTGGAGATATCCGCTCGCCGCAGAATCGCGTGCAGATTCTGCTCGATGAAATCCGGCTGCCCTTCTTCAATCACCAGCACCGCACGCTTGCCCGAGCAGAATTTCTTAACTTCGTCATCAACCAGCGGATAGGTCACGTTGAGCACATAAAGCGGAATCCGCGTATCTCCAAACACATTCGATAATCCAAGCAACTCCAAACTCCGGATCGTCGTGTTGTACATTCCACCTTGAAGGATGATGCCGAAATCCTGTGATCCATCCGCAAAGACTTCGTTTAATCCATGCTTCTGAATAAATTGTTGCGCTGCTGGCCAGCGGTCTCGGATTTTTTCCTGCTCATGCAGAAAACTTGCGGGCGGCAGTACGATTCGGTTCACGTCCCGTACCGGATTTTCCATCGCGTCCCGCAAAGAAAACGCAGGCCGGACATTATTTTTGGCGATGAAACGCCCATGTACATGACAAGCACGGATGCGCAACTCCAGCATGACTGGTGTATTCGTCGCCTCCGAGAGCGCAAATCCATCCTCCACGGCTTTCACAATGCAAGGCAGGTTAGGCCTCGGATCCAGCAGCCACATCTGCGATTTCATCGCGAAAGCGTGCGACCGCTCCTGCATGATGCTGGAGCCGTCGCCGTAATCTTCGCCCACAATAATGAGCGCACCGCCCTTGACCCCGCCCGAGGCAAGATTTGCCAGCGCATCCGACGCGACATTGGTTCCCACGGTCGACTTGAAAGTCACTGCGCCGCGCAAAGGGTAGTGCACGGACGCTGCAAGCGTGGCCGCCGCAGTTGCTTCGGAAGCGCTGTGTTCAAAGTGCACGCCCAGCTCTTCCAAAATGTCATTAGCGTCGGTCAGAACATCCATCAAGTGCGAAATCGGCGCACCCTGATATCCGGCGACATACGAAACTCCCGATTGCAACAGGGCTTTCGTCACGGCGAGAATTCCTTCGCCGTGAAACTCCTGTCCCCCGCCTAAGCGAAGCTTTTGAACTTCCTTGGTAAATGACCGTTCTGCCATAGGGACGCCTGACCGAAATCAATTTATAGCTAAATAATTTAGATGTCAAGTAATTTAAAGACCGACCAGCCCTGTTACTGCTACCCACTTTATCCCTGAATGAGAGCCAGAACCCGGCAAGGACTGCCGGAACCCTTTGTGATTTTCAGTGGTGGCGTGATCAGCAACGCACCTTTCGGCGGCAACCGATCGAGATTGCACAGGCTGGCTAGGCCGAACTTATTATGGCCGTGCATAATTGAATGACAGGGAAATGGCGGATTGAAACGAAATGCCTGTCCAGCATCTGTGCCGACGCCTTCGGATCCCCAACCAATAATGTCCCGCTCTTTCGCAAGAAACGGTACCAAGTCTGGATGTGGGCCCGGCACATGCGATCCATCTTCCTTCATGTTTAGAAAATCGCTTTGCGGCCGTTTCGACCAATCAGTCCGCATCAGCACCCAGGAACCAGGCTCAATACGGCCATGCTGCTGCTCCCAGTTTTTTACGCGCTCCACGGTCAAAAGGAAATCCGCATCTTTGCCGGAGTCCTGCGAAACGTCGATCACACACGCTGGGGCAATGAATTTCTCCGCCGGAATATCATCTGTAGCATTATTCGGATAATCTTTGCCGGTTACCCAATGAATTGGGGCGTCAAAGTGCGTTCCCGTGTGTTCGCCGCAAGCAAAGTTATTCCAGTACCACGCCGGGCCGCGGCTGTCATACTTTGAAATCTCTTCCAGACGAAACGCCCATGTCTTGCCGAACTCCGGCGGCAACTGGATTGTGGCGGTGCTCGCGTTGAGAGGCTGGGTGAGATCGACGATGCGAATCTTGCCCGAGGCAAGGGCTTCCGCGAACTGCGCCAGGCTATTATAAGACATGACTACCTCTTACCTTTTGAAGATGCTAGACCAATGAGTGGACGGTCAGTCTACGGTTTGATCACTCCGCAGGCGATCCGATCTCCCGAATTCCCCGAAGGATCGGTAACGCCGTCGTCGGGCTTTGCATGCACGACCAGCGATGTGCCTCCGTTGGCAAACAACGAATGTGCGCCGCTGTCAAAATCCACCCCCGGGTTGCTGATCGTAATTCGGCTGGCTCTGCCGCTTGCATCCACCGTGAAGTTAGGCATATCGCCGGCATGATGCCCTTCCGGATTGTTCAATCCATGCTTCTTCCCATCCGGGTTGAAGTGCGGGCCGGCGCCTTTGAACGCAGGTGCATCGCATACCGCATTCTGGTGGAAATGAAGAGCATGCTGTCCCGGAGGAAGATTTTTCACGTTCAAACGCAAAGTCACTCCGGCTAAAGAAGACTTGATGGTCACCGTGCCCGCATCTTTTCCGTCGAATGTCTCCATGCGCACCTTCACCACCCGGTACCGGTTGGCGCTGGCCACGGAAAGGGCAACCACCAGCAACGGCAAAACGAATGCAACTAGGGGGAGCCGTTTCATGAAGAAGCATTATAGCCAAGCCGAGGCTTTCGGGCCATCTGCCTGCTCACCCAGCCGAAAGGGGCTCGAAACCGGCAACAATGGGGTACCGGACGTACACTCCCCTTCGGTAACCCTTAGTAACCATACGATTCTGGGTAACAGGTCTTACAATGACCTTGGTTCGAGGCACCATCTCTCGCGCACCCCGGTCGTTGGGACGATGGCCGTCTGAACTATCTGTGAACCTTCTCGCCGCAATATAGCCCGAAGGAATGTTCCGGAGTGGAGTCAGAACGTTATGGCTTTTGGTTTCGGCTTTAACAAACAGAAGGTTCTTAGCGCGGCGGAAAAGTTTGTCCAGCAGGGCAAGCTGCAAAACGCCATCGCCGAGTACGAGAAGATTCTCAAGGCGGACGCGAAGGACCTCACCGTCATGAATACCGTGGGCGATCTCTACTCGCGCCTCGGGGAAAATGATAAAGCCGTCGAATGTTTTAAAAGCGTAGGCGATGCCTATGCTTCGCAGGGTTTCACCGTCAAAGCCATCGCCATGTACAAAAAGATCGCCAAGAGCAAGCCTTCCGTCGAGGGCGTGCTCAAGCTGGCGGAACTTTACACCCAGCAAGGGTTGTTTAACGATGCCCGCGCTCAATATCTGCAAGTCGCGGAAGAATTTCTCCGCGGTGGCGAACTCGATCAAGCCGTTCGTATTTTCCAGAAGACCCTCGAAATGGATCCAGAGAACCTGGCCATGCGCCTGCGTCTCGCTGAGGTTTACGTTCGTCTCAACAAGAAAAACGAAGCTCGCGAGGTATATTCCGCCGCGATCGAAAGTTTACGCGCCAAAGGCCAGCTCGATGCCGCGGAAGAAGTTCTGCAACGCTTGGTCAAACTCGATCCCGGCGGCGACTCCCAACTGTTGCGTGCCCGTAATGCAATCGAAGCTGGAGATTTTGCCGGCGCCGTCAAAATCCTCGAACACCTTTCCGACCTCAACAACAACACGGACGCCCAACGCAGCTTGTTCCAATGCTATCTGCAGCTGGGCCAGTTGGCCGAGGCCGGCGCGTTGGCGTCCAAACTTTTCCCCAAGGAAAGCAACACCGCTTCCATCTCCAATTACGTCGATGCATTGCTGGCCGCTGGCCAATATGACGATGTGCTGGCGCTTTACCACACCTACTTAGAGCGCCTTCTCGCGGACGATGCCACGCGTTTCCTCAATAGCCTGCACTCGATGATCGGTCCCTTGAGCGACAACACGGCCGCGCTTGAGTCCATTTTCGACTTGCTCGGCAAAGCGGGGGACAAGAGTCACGACGCCGAGATCCTTGAATTGCTGGCGCATGCGTCCGTGCAAGCGGGCGATCTCGAACGAGCTCGAGATTGTTATGGTCAGCTCATGCAGCTTGAGCCCCAGAACGCGCTGCACGCGCAAAATTATCAACAAGTGATGGGCCGCATCTCCAGCGCTGGTACCGGTTCTCTCATCACCGCCGAAGAAGGCGTCGTTCTGTTGGATGAACTGGAAGCCACTGCCCCATTTATCGATCAAGACGCCGATGATGGCGTCGCGCCGGCCATTCGCGCAGCGATCACCGATGCCGAGCTCTATCTTTCGTACAACATGCCTGACAAGGCGCTGGCTCCATTGCTCTCGATCTTGCCACACGCGCCTCGCGATCTTAGACTCAATCAACGCCTGGCGGCACTGCACACTCGTGGCGGACGCTTCGCCGACGGCGCAATCTGCTGCCGCACCCTCGAAAGCCTTTATCAGGACGCGGGCCATTCGCCAATTGCCGAGCGCTACGGCGATCTTGCCTCAAAATACGAGGCGCACGCGGTGGCTGGCGGTGCTGCGAGAGCAGCCGTCGATGCGGTAGCCATCCCAGTCGACGAAGTCACCCCACCTGCGGCCGGCCCCGAGCCGATTCCCGAGCTCTCAGTTACTGTTGCTGCTGTTCCTGACCTTGCGCCGCCTGCAGCGCCTACCGCCGACGCGGCAGAATTCTCGGTCCAGGCGCCAGTGCCGGAAGCTTCCGAGGCCATCGACCTGTCTGGAGAATGGGATGGAAGCCATCTTGAAGATGCAGCGCCTGCTCCCGAAACCATGGCCGAGGCCGGCCTTGCGGCGGAAGCCGCCTCATCCAACGACCTTGCCGTCGCGGAGACCATAGAAGAAATTCGCTTCTATCTTCAGACCGCCATGCTCGAACAGGCCCGTTCCGCGATGGTCAAGCTTGAACAGCTTACATCGGACCCAGCCATGCTTTCCGCCCTCCGCGCGGAAATCGAAGCTGCTGCTGCAAGAACCACGCCCGCCGCCGAAGCGGAGTTCGCGGTGATGGATTCCGGGCCCACGCTGGCAGAGGATTCAGCCGACGAGATCGCGGTCGCGGCCGTCGAAGAAATGCCTGTAGCGGAACCGCCGAACGCGGAACCCATCGCCGAAGCGCAAATCGCCGCCGCAGCGCCAGCCGTCACCCTCGCGCCAGAAACGATTCCCGCGCCGGCAGCCGTTTCGCCGGCAGCCGTTTCGCCGGCGCCAATAGTCGCACCCCCATCTGCCCCAGGCGTATTGAACGAGATCGTCGCTGATCTCGAAACCACTTTGGGCCAAGATTTCTTGCCCGAAGTCGAGGTTCAACCTGAGACCCCGCCCGCGCCGGCCGTCACACTTGCGCCGCCGCCCTCTGCGCAGCCTGTCGCGGCGACACCCGCCGTGGCTGCGCAGCCCGCAACCGCTGCCGGCGCGCTTGGCGAATTCGTCTCAGATCTCGAATCTTCTTTGGGAGAAAACTTCCTCGCGCCAGCCGCTCCCGCCACGCCGGCTTCTGTTCAGTCGGCTCCCGTTGCGGCCATGTCGGCCGCGGCATCTGCCAGCGGACCCGTCAGTCATCCGACTCCTGTCGTGCCTGCGGCTCCACCGCAACCCGCGAAAGCAAGTTACGACCCAGCCGCCGGAGTAGACCTCGCCAATATGTTTGGCGAGTTGAAGCACGAGTTGGAAGAAGAAACCGCGACCGCCGACGAAGATCCGGAAACGCACTACAGCCTCGGCGTGGCCTTCCGCGAAATGGGCCTGCTTGATGAAGCCATCGGCGAATTGCAGAAAGTTTGTCAGGCCGTGGATCGCGGCCACAAATTCGGCAGCCTGATGCAGACCTATACCTGGCTGGCACAGTGCTTCCTCGATAAAGGCGTTCCCGAAGCCGCCATCCGCTGGTACGAAAGCGCGCTGAAGCTTCCCAACCTGGATACGGAAACCGTCATGGCGCTCAATTATGAACTTGCGTCGGCTTGCGAAGGAGCTGGCGATAAGCCCGCCGCGCTGGCCAATTTCATGAAAGTCTACGGCACGAATATTGACTACCGTGATGTCTCCGAGCGCATCAAGGCCCTAAAGTCGTAGAATGACTCGATGACGTTGAACTTCTACCGCACCCGCGGAGCTCCTGCTTGAGCGCAGATCCGAAGTCCCCTTTACAGCCGGGCGCTTCCGCTACTGCTAAACCGGCGGCATCTCCCGCGCCCTTCCGGCCCGCCACTGCCAGCTCTCTGTGGATGCATCGGCTCACCGTCCTCATGTTCGTGTGCGTCTGCGCTGGCTTCGGTGTTCTCTTGGTCATGTTGCCTTGGACGTCAGCCTGGACGGACAATCGCTTCTTCATCATTTACCCGCCTTTGCGCGACATCGCGGCCAATAACTTTGTGCGCGGTATGTGCAGCGGCTTGGGCATTCTCGACATCTGGATCGGCTTTTCCGAAGCCCTCAATTACCATGAAGACCATCAGGCCTGAGCGCCTGCCCCTATTCAGGAATTCATCGCATGCCCGACGAAAAAAAACTCGATAGCAAAATGTTCCGTGCCCCGCTGGCCTATGAGAACGAACCCTTTCTGAATAGTCCCGACGGCCGCATCTTCCGCATCATGTCGGAATATGCTGAGCCACTCGCCCGTTTTCGCCACGAACAAATTCAAGATACCGTCGTCTTTTTCGGCTCCGCCCGCATCCCCTGCCATGACGAAGCCAGCAGCCATCTTCGCCAGCTGCCATCGGGGACAAATGCCAGCGTCCGCAAAGAAGCCCATTCCGCGCTTGAGATGTCTCGCTATTACGAAGAAGCCCGGCGCCTGGCTTTTTTGCTAAGCGAATGGTCAATCCAGATCCCGGCTCGGCGCAGGCGTTTTGTAGTCACCACCGGCGGCGGTCCCGGCATCATGGAAGCGGCCAATCGCGGCGCCCAGGAAGCTGGCGCCAAGACCATTGGCCTCAATATTCAGTTGCCGCATGAGCAGTATCCGAATCCCTACATCACGCCTGCGCTGAACTTCGAGTTCCACTATTTTTTCATGCGCAAGTTCTGGTTCGCCTATCTGGCAAAAGCGTTGGTCATTTTCCCCGGAGGTTTCGGCACGCTCGACGAGTTTTTTGAAATTATCACCCTCGCCCAGACCCAAAAGCTTGCCAAGAAAATTCTCATCGTCATGTACGGCTCGAAGTATTGGAATAAGGTCCTGAATCTTCAGGCCATGGTGGACGCGGGCACCATCTCGCCCGAAGATATCGACCTTTACAAGATGGTGGATTCACCCGAGGAAGGCTTCGAATATCTGCGCGACAGCTTAACCGAACATCACTTGGGGCCTACGCCCAAACGCGTGGGCGAAGCCATGCCCGAAATCGCCAAGACCAACCCATAAACTTGCTGCTCTGCTACATTACCGACCGCACGCAGTTTCCCGGCGACGAGGGCTCACGCCGCCGCCGTCTCCTCGAAAAAATCTCGGATGCCGCGGAAGCTGGCGTGGACTACATTCAGCTCCGTGAAAAAGACTTACCTGCGCGCGAACTGGAAATTCTGGCGGAACAAGCTCGCGATCGAATCCGCTCAGCAAAATCGCGGACTGCTCTGCTCATTAACTCCCGCATCGACGTTGCCATCGCCGTGGGTGCAGACGGCGTTCACCTCCGCTCGGATGACATTTGTGTCGCAGATGTTTTCGAGGTTTATAAGAAGCTTGGCGCGGGCTTGTGTTGCCCAGGTTTGTGTGGCGCGGACACTCCTGTCCGTGAAAAGTCAGCAGCGCGTATCATCGGCGTTTCCTGCCACACTCCCGATGAAGTCGCTCAAGCCGCGGCCTCTCACGCTACATTTGCCGTCTTCGGCGCCGTATTCGGTAAAAACGCGACGCCCCCCGCCGGCCTCGCCGCCCTCCACGAAGCCTGCCAGCACGGAATACCCGTACTTGCCCTCGGCGGAATCACTCTCGAAAACGCCGACTCCTGCCTGCAAGCCGGTGCAGCAGGGATCGGTGCCATTCGACTATTTCAGGAAAATAAGATAGCAGAGCTTACCAGAAAACTGCGCTAACCCGTCCACTTCTTCCCGTTCTTCAGAATATCCATCGCCTTCGCCAGCCGCCGCCTTCGCGTTTCTTCTTGTTTTGCTTCCGTGATCGACCGCGCAATCTCTTTCTTGTTGGTAAAGCTCATCTTGTCCCAGTTCACCTGCGCGCGTTTGCTCTTTGCCAGCTCTTTCTTCAAGAGCGGCGGAGGCGCGACCACGCGCGTCTCATCGTCTCGCTCCATCACAATCTCGACGATGTCGCCGGCTTTGCACTTTCCGCCCTCGCGCAAAGTCTTGTTCACCGGCATGCAATGGCCTTCGCCCATATTCGATAACGCCGAGCGGAAGGGAAAGCCGTTGATCGTCCCCCGCACCGGCACCCGCGCCTTCGTGCCGAACACTTCGACGACGTCAAACGGCGGTCGCATAAAGCACATCGCTATACTATGCCCGTCCAGCTTTACGTTGAATTCAAATTTTTTCATGCTGGATGCTCCGGCTCGGGATGTCTAAACCAATAAAAAGCCCGCAGCTAAAAGCCGCGGGCTTGAGTATAAAACTTCGAAAGCTTAGGAGTTGCCGGCCACCATCCGGAGTTTGCCCGGCAGGAAGTGGTACGGGGGCCACGGCCCGCTAATCACAAGTTCACAATTTTTCAATTGCTTAGCCGCGCTGTTGTAGCGGTTCTGGTATTTTTCCACCGTCTTAGAATCAATTAGATGGGCGATGTCAATCAGCATTCCATTGGTATTGACGCGCTTGCAGCTGATTTCCTCTTCCAGCGGATTGAACAGCTTGTGCACCTGAACTGAAAGCGCCCGCGCTTTAGTCTGGCGTTCCCGATCTTTGGACGCCTTTTCACGCAACTTGGTTAGATATTCGCCGCCCACTCCATCCGGAATCTGTACGTCGTCCATAGCTTCCCGCAGCACCCCGTCACGCACCAGCACTTTGAGGTGCATCTCCGCCTTGCCACGCAACCGGGCTACGCTCTGCCCAAAGGCCCGTCGATTCGCTCGAACCGCCTGCCGGAGTGCGTCGTCGGTGTCAAAGATCGTCCCAAAACGGAAGGGGAGCACAGTCCCCGTTCGGAAGCACACGCTGACCACCCGTGCATGCTCCAGCACAATGCGTTCGTCGAGTCGTACGGATTCTTGTTTTGGGGTATCTACGGGAGTTTCGCGATCATATTCGCTGACCACCACAGCAAATTCTCCGCTGGGATAGCTCAGGACGGGGGCGCCATTCACACCTTGAATGCCTTCCAGCAAGTAAGGACGCCGGGCTCGTGTTCCATTGTTAAGGGTTTGTTGCTCGGTTATACAGTACGCATACCACGCCATGATTAGCTTTCTCCGAACTTGACCGCAGGCGCAATCCACCGCGCTGCGGGAAAACAGTTGGTTACGGCTTCTGGACCTGGAAAACGGGCAGTACTACTGAAGTCGGAACGCTTATAAACAGGTGCGTCCCAAAGTGATGTTACTCCGATGTTACTCAAGTTTGCAACCATTTTGTAGCACGTAGCATCGCTTGGACGCGCATGACTACTGGTCACTAAGCGCTGCTGAAACAAGCGCCGTCAGATTTCATCACGTTGTCACCTTACGTTAACCTTCGCTTCCTATAATCGCACCCTGCTAGCCATCAGCACTCCAGTGGAAGGAGCTATCCTCATGGTGCATAAGCACTTTCCTGCTTTTGTGCGGTCGATGATTCAATTCAGCTGTATCGCGTCGTTCGCGCTCGCTGGTATGGCCCAGTCCGGGAGAGGAACCCTCGAGGCACGCGTAGCGGATACGGCTAATGCGGTGTTGCAGGGAGCACAGGTCACGTTGCAGCCAGGCGACTACTCTTCCGCCACCAATACCCAGGGCGAACTTACGATCACTAATCTCACGCCCGGCAAATACACCCTCTCCATCTCTTACGTCGGTTTTTTGACCTTCAAGCAGGAAGTCAACATCGCCGCAGGCCAGTCCCTACAAGTGAACGCAGTTCTAAAAGTCGCGGGCAAGAATGACGAAATCATGGTCACCGCCGACCGTCCCCACGGTGAAGCCGAGGCTATTAACCGGCAGCGCACGGCGGACAACATTATTGACGTGCTCCCGTCCGATGTAATCCGTAGTCTTCCCAACGCGAACATTGCAGACGCCGTGGGTCGTCTTCCCGGCGTAACCCTTGAGCGGGACGAGGGCGAGGGCAAATATGTACAAATTCGCGGCACCGAACCGCGCTTGAGTAACGTGACCGTAGATAGCGTAGAAGTCCCTGCGCCGGAAGACAATGTGCGCCAGGTTAAGCTCGACACCATCCCTTCCGGAATCGTCGAGGCTGTCGAGGTGAACAAAACGCTCTCCGCCAGTCAGGACGCTGACGCCATCGGCGGCACCGTCAATCTTCGGACCAAAACGGCCGGCAATTTACCCACTCTCACCCTCGAAGGCTTGGGCGGATTTACTCCCATTGTCAACACGCGCTACGTCGGCGAAATCACCGGGACCCTGGGCCAGCGCTTCGGCGCGAATAAACGCTTTGGGGCCTTGTTTTCGGGTAGCTACGATTACAACGGGCGCGGCATTGATGATATTGAGCCCCAGCCCGACCCCGCACACGCGATTCCCTACTACGACAGCATGGACCTCCGCGAGTATCGCTACAAACGCACCCGCTGGGGCATCGGGGGCTCGCTCGACTACAAATTAAACGAAGGATCAGGTCTGTTCTTGCACTACTTCTATTCGGATTTCAAAGATTACGGCGACAAGTGGGTGTACACCATTAATGACGGTGGCACGCCTCAGTTCAGCACGTCCAGCCGCCTGCCCGATTATGGAATCGGGACGCTGGCCATCGGCGGGAAACATGTCCTGAAAGACTCCTGGATTGCGTGGGAGCTTTCCGTGGCAAGATCGCGGCAATTGGCGGCCGCGGGCAATCCCGGCGCAACCTTCAGCTATCTCGGCACTACTACTTGCAACTACGACCAAGCCGCCACCACGAACCCTCATTTACCGCAGTTCAATCCCGGATGCATTCAAGCAGGATCCCTGTCTTCGACCCCACGCAATACGCCATCACCGAATTCGACGGCACGACCGGAACTACGTCGCAGGTAAATCTGCAAGGGGCGGTATCCATGGCCCGGAATTATCACGTCGGTTCACACTTCTCCACTTTCGAATACGGCGTGAAAGTACGTAACGCTCACAAGGGACAGGATGCCTACTCTCCAGTTTACGACCAGGCATTCCTTTCGAATCCCACCACGGTTCTGATGACGCGCTACCTGAGCGGATTCCGCAACAACAATTATTACTTCAATGCCTATCCTTCCTATGGCCCTGTCACTGACTACAACAAGATTTCCGGGGACTTGAACAATCTCATCGCGGAGGGCGCACTCGCTCTCGATGAGCCTGCAACCATTTTCGGGTCGGCCGCAAGCAACTTCGATCTGACCGAGCGTATTTCCTCAGCCTATGCAATGAACACCATCGAATTCGGCCACTTTCGGTTACAAACCGGGTTGCGCTTTGAGGTCACACAACTCGACATTCTGGGCTATCTAGTGACCAACAACGCCACCTCGACCGAATCGACCGTCACGCCGCAACCTGCAAATAACTGGTACTGGAATCCTCTGCCCAGCGTGCAACTACGCTATTCACTTGGTGAGGATACCGACATTCGTGCAGTTTATGGCCGGGGGATTTCCCGCCCCAACCCATACGACCTAGTTCCCTACGTGACCATGGATAATTCCACGAACCCTTTGACGATCTCTGTCGGCAATCCCGACTTAAAGCCGGAACACGCCAACAACTATGACTTGCTCTTTGAACAATATTTAAAGCCCTTCGGCCTGCTTCAAGCCGGAGTCTTCTACAAGCAGCTTTATGCTCCCATTTACTACATAAATAATCCTTTGCAGACCACGGGCCCCTACGCAGGGGATCAGCTTTCTTCCATTATCAATGGAGCCGATGCGCAACTGTACGGCTTTGAAGCAGCCTACATTCAGCATCTCGGTTTCCTCCCCGGATTACTCAACGGTTTTGGAATTTCCGCCAACTACACTTGGACCAATTCGAGCGCAGGTCATATCCCCCTCCGCTCGGATATTCCGAAGTTGCAGCGGCAAGCCCCAGTCAGTTGGAACTTCAGCCCCACCTACGATAAAGGCCGCCTTTCCACCAGGCTTGGAGTGACTTACAACGGCACCAGCATCTACCAATATCAATACACAAATGCCAACGACACTGCCAATTTGGGAGTTCGTGGTCCGGCCGGTGACAACTACCTCTACGCGCACTTGCAAGTGGATGCGCAAGCCAGTGTACGCATGACCAACAGTATCTCCGTGCTCGTTCAGGGATTAAACCTCACCAACGAGGTTTTCGGCTTCTACAACGGCAGCCCGCAGTATGTCACCCAGCGGGAGTTCTACAAGCCGACGTATACTTTCGGATTGCGTTGGGAGCCGCGCCGTGAAAACTAACGAAGTGAGCTCGCGGCTGACAAACCACGCACAAATGCCGGGCGCGATTCCGCGCTCCTATCGCAATTGGCCCGAGCTGCTAGCCTTAAATTTATGATGGTCAAAATACATCGCTATTTCTTTGCAATTTTATTGGCGCTCATCGGTTGCTCAGTAACGGCGCTCCCGCAAACACCGGTGGAGTTGCGCCCCACGCTCCAGACTCCCTTCACATTTGTGGTGTACGGCGACTCGCGCTTCCATGATCCTAAAGATTTCGAAGCGGCCAACCCGCCCGTGCGCCAGGCGTTGGTCAAGGCGATTGCCGCAGTCCATCCTGCCTTTATCGCCCTCACAGGCGACATTGTTTACAACGGCAACGACCCCGACGACTGGAAGGTCTGGGACACCGAAACCGCTCCCTTGCGCGACAACCACATTCCGGTTTATCCGGCCCTGGGTAATCACGACTTGCACGGTGAGAAAGACGCGCTGGTCAACTACTTTCAGCGCTTTCCCGAAATAAAAGGCAATCGCTATTATTCCGTGCGCGCCGCCAATATCCTGCTCCTCGTGCTCGACAGCTCGCGCGAAGAAACTTCAGGTCCGCAGGGCGATTGGCTCAAGGCGAAACTTGATACCATCCCCTCCGACGTGGATTTCGTTTTCCTTATCTTTCATCATCCTCCTTACACCAGCTCTTCCGACAAGAAGCTGTTTGGCGGCGGGCACTCAGCACGCTCCTCCGAACAGAATCTCGCTAAAATGCTCGAGGCACGTCAACCCAACACGCGGGCTCGCTTTGTCGTCTTCTCCGGTCACGTTCATAACTACGAGCGGCATCAGCATGGCGGCGTGACCTACTTCGTCTCCGGTGGCGCTGGCGCACACGCTTATCCCGTCGAGCGGGCTGCCGATGACCCATTCCAAAGCAAAGAGATTAACTATCACTACCTGCTGGTCAGAGTAGATCCTGGCAAACTCACCGTCACCATGAACCGGCTCCAACTGCAAGACGGCAAAGAAACCTGGACGCAGCCGGATTCGGTAACGATTACCGTGCCGGCCGCCGCAGCGGCCGCAAAATAGCTCCTTAATTTATTGAAAAATTACGGCTTTCTTCTTACTCCCAGCACAGAGACTTTCGGCCCATAGCCGCACCCGGCGATAAAATTTAGAATAATTACAAAGTGTTAATGGGCCCAGGAGAGTTATGCGCACCGCATTGATTTACCTTATCCTCGTATTCCAGGCTTCCTTAGGCCTTTATGCCCAGAACTGCCCGACCCGCCCCGCTCCGGGCAGCACGGTCATCGACCCGCTCAGTGTTTATAGCCAGGGCGGTGCGTTGTCCACTAACCTCGCCATCGAAGACTACTTAAGCTCCGGTTTTATCTTGTACTGCTATGCGTACCAGACCGGTGTCGAGGCGCCGACTCTTAACCTGAACCCAGGCGACACCCTTACTCTCAACCTGACGAATCAGATTCAGCAGTATTTGGCCGCCAAGCCAGCCGAACACGAACATAAATCTGCTGTTTCGAGCCCCTCACTTGCAACTCCCTTGCCCGCGGATCCCGATTGCAACGGCACCATGACCTCAGCCTCGACCAATTTGCACTTCCACGGCATGAACATCCCGCCGAAATGCCACGAAGATGAGACCGTCTACACGCTTATCAATCCCGGCGAACCCGCCTTTCCCTATCAATTTCAGATACCCGCCGACGAACCTCCCGGCCTTTACTGGTACCATCCCCATCCCCATGGCCTGACCGAGTCTCAAGTGTTGGGCGGCGCATCGGGTGCGCTCATTGTGGAAGGCATCGAAAAGGTCAAGCCCGAAGTCGCGGGCCTTACCCAGCGGGTGTTGGTTCTCCGTGATCAACCCAGCGGCCCCATGACCATCAACTTCGTGCCGACCAGTCCCGGCACACCGGTCATCAGCACCGGCCCCTCCGAGAAGCAATTCTGGCGGGTGCTCAATGCCGAGGCTGACGTTTTTGTGAATTTGCAGATCAAGATTAACGGCACTGCACAAACCATGCAGATCGTCGCCATCGACGGTGTGCCGCTTCAGACCGACTACCTGACGACTTCTTTCGAGGTCCCGCCCGCCGGACGCGTCGAGTTCATCATGCAGGGTCCGCCCACCGGCGGTACGGGGACTTTTTCCACTCTTGGCGTCGATACGGGGATCAACGGTAATCCTGATCCGCCAGTGCTGATAGCCAACATCCTCCCTTCCGGCGACCCCGCACACGTGGCGCGGATTCCTTCGCTACCCTCCACCCAGAAGCGGCGCTTCGCGCAATTGATTAGCACGATTCCCGTGGCTACCCGGAACCTGTATTTCTCCGAATACCTCGGCAGCAACGGCAATTCGCAGTTTTACATTACCGTCCAGGGCCAAAAACCCAAATTCTTCGAACCCAACGACCCTCCGGCCATTATTACCACGCAAGGCTCGGTAGAGGACTGGACCATCCAGAATCAGGCCGAAGAAATTCACGCTTTTCACATCCACCAGATCCATTTCATGGTGATGGCCATAAACGGTGTTGCCCTGAAAACGCCTTACATGGCTGACACCATTTCCATCCCCGGCTGGACGGGAAAAGGCGTCTATCCGAGCGTTACATTGCGTATGGATTTCCGCGACCCGGAAACCGTAGGCACCTTCGTCTATCACTGCCACATTCTTCTGCACGAGGACAACGGCATGATGGCGAAGATTCAGGTGAATCCGGCGAACTGAAAAGCGTAAGCCGGCAGACTGAATAATCTTTTTACAATTTCTTGACAACCCTTCACCCGGCGCATGGAACAATCCACGCGTTGGTGGCGGCGCGGCATACCTTTGTCCCCGGCCGTCTTCGCCTCTGCGTCGTGGGATCCGGCGTAAGGATTAGGTGAAGGGCTTTTTAGCCATCGGTTCGCACGCCACCAGCTCGAACCAGGATAGCCGGTTCCTCATTGCGGCCTTGGGAGTCTTTGCCGAGCCGGCCTCGGCTCCCGGTGGAGAATGGATCGCGATGAGTGAGAAAAAGGCCACTTTCTTCCCGGAGAAGGCGGCCTTTGCTCGTTTCACGATGCTTTGTGTTTAGATGGGAACGACCGGGACGTTCATCCTCCGGTAGATTCCTTCCGCCCGCTGCAACGCCGCTTCGACATTGGGGCAAATATTGTCTTTGCCCACGACCTCCTCAAATTCTGCCTGCCGCATAAGTTGCGCCGGCTGCTCCCGCGCTCCGCAAAGAATCAGCGCCCGCCCGCTCGCATGCAGCTGCCTTGCAATTTCTTCCAGGGCGAAGATTCCGTCGCGTCAATCGCGGTCATGTTGCGCAAACGCACGATGATCACCGGGGGCAGTTCTTTCAGCCGTTCCGTTATCGTTGCCGCTTTGTCGGTCGCGCCGAACAAAAACGGTCCGTGGATGCGGAAAATCGTTGCGTAACTCGGGATGTCCTTGTCCTGCAAAATATGGACGCGAGCATCTTCCACGTAATCTTCTGTCACTTGCGAAACCGTAGTCGCGCTGGAAACGCGCGCAATAAACAGCAGTGCCGCCAGAATCATTCCGGCTTCAACCGCCACCGTAAGAATCAGCGAACACAGTCAGGGCAAACGTTACCAGCCACACACTGATGTCGGTCTTGGTCAACCGCAGCAACTGCGGAATCTCCCGCCACTCACCCATGTTGTAAGAGACCACCATCAAAATCCCCGCTAGTGCGGCCATGGGGATGTAGCTCGCATAAGGCGCTGCGAACAACAGGATGCACATGAGCGTCAGGGCGTGAATCATGCCAGCGACGGGCGTCTGCGCTCCCGCGCGAATATTGGTCGCCGTTCTCGCGATCGCTCCCGTGGCCGGCAACCCTCCGAACATCGGCGAGGCGGTGGAGGCCATTTTCAGAATTATGACAGAGACGTGAACACGTCGGAGAAACGGAGAGCCGTGTCCTGTGACCGCGCTGACCTATCCTTGTGGCCCTGCGACCGCCAGGGCTCTCGCCGGCAAGCGGTTCGTATCCACACGATCTCTCGAGATTTGCATGGCCCCGTCGTGTGTGGCCATCATGCCGATGGCACGGTTCTTGCCAAGACTCTTGGCCTGCTGCAACCCGCGGTCTGCAAGGCTTAGAACTTCCTCGTGCCCCAGCATATCAAGTCCCTGTTCCATCCATGGGAATGCCGCCCACCCGATCGAGCAAGTCCGCCGGATCGTCTCTCCTTGCAGATTTACCGCATAAGGCCGCTCTCCCACGGCTTCCATTACCCGCGTCGCCAGAATCTCGGCTTCGCGCCGATCGGTGTACCGTGACACGATAAGAAACTCCTCGCCACCCCATCGCACCAGAACATCAGAATTGCGGATCGCCGAACTGATGCGCAGCGACATCTCCACCAGCACCCGGTCACCGGCATCATGCCCATAACGGTCATTCACTTCTTTAAAATCATCAACGTCGACCAGATAAAACACCAGGTCGCGAGTCGTGGGCTCATGCCTATCCGCATACGCCCGCAAAGTTTTAGCCACATCCGCTTCAATCGTCGCCGAAAAGAAACGCCGGTTCCGCACTCCAGTAAGCGGATCGGTCATCGAGGCGTCTTGTAACACTTCATTCGATTGCTTAAGCTGTTCGTGCAACCGGTGCTGTTTCATAAACACTAATGCCGCCATGGCGAACATCGTCGCCACGGTAACAATTACGCGGAAACGCACCACGTCGAACGGCGAATGGTGGTCAAGCACCGCAGTGACGGCAATCACCGGCAATGACATTACCGCGATGATGGCCATCTTTGACATCCATGATCCGCGCTTCTCTTCAGCCTCGCTTTCGGGCCGCGGCGTTAATCCTTGGCCCTGCGCCGCCACGAACGTAAATGCCGCAAACGAGCCGAGATAAACCGTGTCGCACCACTTGCCCGGAAAATAAATGTGTTTTTCGATGAGGCCATTGAGCAGAACAAACGCCGCCGAATTGAAGAGTGTTGCCCCGAGGTAGTAGGCATAGAACCGCCGCCACGGCCGTTCCGCCGAACGGAGGATCATCACCAGCACTACGGCCAGCGCCACTACTTCCACGTTGTAGAGGCGATCGTAATTGCGGTTGTACAGCTCGAGATTAGGAGAGATGGACTGCCAGCTCACCACCAGGTAAACATAAAAATAGAACCACCACAGCATGAGCAGCGAAAAATCCATAATGCCAAGTCGCGCGCTGCGCTCTGAAGGTTGCAGATGCGGCCGTAGCAACAAACCCGCCAGCATTGGCACGCCCACAAGAAACAAGAGTGCATCTGCCGCCGAGGCTTCCGGCATGGGAAGGTGCAGAATGTTGTCATACACGATCCACACCATCTGATCGCATAGCAACATTAACCAGCTCAAGGCTTGCAGGATCCAGAATGCGCGCATGCGCCCCTGGCACGGAATGGCATTCTCCGCAAATGCGATCAAGGGCATTAACATCCCGAGCGTGCATAGAAGATCGCTGATCGCGGTGAGAGTATTTCCGGCAGGCAAAAACACTGATGCGGCCGCCTGCCCAATGGTCAGACACACAGCCGCGACAACCCAATATTTGGCGTGGGTTCGCAGTGGAAAATCCTCGGAATCAATTTTATGGTTGTTTGGAGGTAACCGTAAGTTACTATGGTCACCTCTATAGGCGAGAAAATCTGTTGAGAACGCAGGGATCTACAGTTTCAGCTCCCTCAAATATTCACGCAGTGGGCCGCCTAGATCTGAACGTTTCAACGCGAACTCCACCGTCGCTTTCAGGAATCCCAGCTTGTCGCCGGCATCGTGCCGTTTTCCTTCGAACACGTAAGCGTACATATTTTCTTGTTTCAATAACGCCCGCATGCCATCTGTGAGCTGAATTTCTCCGCCTGCGCCCGGCTTGACTTGCGAAAGCGTCTCGAAGACTGCCGGCGTAAGCAGATAGCGCCCGATAATCGCTTGCTTCGACGGAGCATCTTTCAGCTTCGGTTTCTCCACCATGTTCTTGATTTCGAATAACCGCCCGTTATGCCCGTCCATGGGTTTTACGTCGAGAACGCCGTACGCGGAAATGGCCTCGCCTTCGACAATCTGTGTAGCGATGACCGAACCGTGCACGTGCTCAAAAACATCAATCATCTGCTTCAACACTGGAACCTTCGCGTCAATGACGTCATCCGCCAGCAGCACGGCGAAGGGCTCGTTGCCGACCAGTTCGCGCGCCGTCAGCACCGCATGGCCCAGCCCCAGCGCCTCTTTTTGGCGCACATACGCAATGTGAATCATGTCCGAAATCGAGCGCACAATCTTCAGCAGGTCCGTCTTCTTACGGTCTTCCAGCATGCGCTCAAGTTCGTAGCTGACGTCGAAGTGGTCTTCGATGGATTGCTTGCCGCGTCCCGTGACAATGATGATCTGGTCGCAACCCGCCGCCACAGCCTCTTCCACGCCATACTGAATGATGGGTTTGTCCACCAAGGGCAGCATCTCTTTGGGCTGCGCCTTGGTGGCCGGCAAAAAGCGGGTGCCCAATCCGGCGGCCGGAAATACAGCTTTTCTTACACGCATAGAAATAGTTGTTCCTGAAACAGACAAGTAATTGTAACTGCGTCAGGCCTCAGATGCGACTTCTGTGCTGGTCAGTTGTTCGAAGGTCGCGTGGATTGTGCTTATGACTTGGTCAGCAGCCGTTGCGGTGAGCGTGAATTTCAATGTGCCATCCGGAGTAAACTTTGCTCCGCGCTGCGCAGCCACGAATTGCGCCAGCTTGCCGGGGTCAATCGCCGCGCTCTGTCTGAATTTAATATTCACCAAATCACGTTTGCGTTCGACATTGATGGCGCCGACTCGGGCCGCTTGCAACTTGAGCGAAGCATAATCAAGGAGATGCCGCACCGCCACTGGAGGCTCGCCATATCGGTCTTGCAATTCTCCGCGCACATCCTCAAGCTGCGCGTCGGTCTCAATTCCAGCAATGCGTTTGTACATCCGCAGCCGCTGGTTCTCTTCGGCAATGTATTCGTTTGGAATACGAATGTTGAGACCGAGATTAAGCTGCGTCGGAATCTCATCGGCCGGAATCTCGCCCTTCATCTCGCGGACCGCATTATCGAGCATCTGGGTGTAGAGTTCGAAACCGATGGCTTCAATGTGCCCGCTCTGCTCGCCGCCGAGAAGGTTTCCCGCTCCCCGCAGCTCAAGATCAAGCGCGGCAATCTTGAATCCCGCACCCAGGTCGGAAAATTCCTTCAGTGCAGCTAATCGCCGCCGCGCAATGGGCGTAAGTTCGAGGTCCTGCGGAACCAGTAAATACGCGTAGGCCCGCCGGTTCGATCGACCGACACGCCCGCGTAGCTGATACAACTCCGACAAACCCAAGCGATCCGCGCGATTGATCAAAATCGTATTGCACAGCGGAATATCCAATCCGTTCTCGATGATCGTCGTGGACACCAGAATGTCCGCCTCGTGATGCATGAACTTCAGCATGATCTTTTCGAGTTCGCCTTCGCCCATCTGCCCATGGCCGACGAGCACTCGCGCACGCGGCACCAGCGCTTGCAGCTTGGCCGCAATTTCCCAAATGCTCTCCACGCGGTTGTGGACGAAATAAATCTGGCCACCGCGATCCAGCTCAGTTTCAATCGCGGACTGAATCAGCTTTTCATCCCAACTCGCGACCACCGTCTGAATCGCCATACGATCTTTTGGCGGCGTCTCGATAACGCTCATATCCCGCAATCCTGCCAGCGACATATGCAGGGTGCGCGGAATCGGCGTTGCCGACATCGTCAGCACATCCACATCTTTGCGCATCTGCTTGAGACGTTCTTTGTGCCGGACCCCAAACCGCTGCTCTTCATCCACGATAAGCAAACCGAGATCGGTGAACTTGATGTCCTTCGACAACAGCCGGTGCGTGCCGATCAAAATATCAACTTTGCTCGTCTCCACTTTTTGCAGAATTTCTTTTTGCTGCTTCGCGGTGCGGAAGCGGCTGATCATCTCGATCGTCACTGGAAACGCTGCAAAGCGCTGCTTAAAAGTTTCGAAGTGCTGGAAAGCAAGAACTGTCGTCGGCGCAAGCACCGCAACCTGCCGATTGTCATTTACCGCCTTAAACGCCGCGCGCATCGCCACTTCCGTCTTGCCATAGCCGACATCCCCACAAAGCAGACGATCCATCGGCTGCGACGATTCCATGTCGCGCTTCACGTCCACAATCGCCATGTCCTGATCGTTGGTCTCGGTGTATGCGAATGCATCTTCGAACTCGCGCATCCACTGGTTGTCGATGGAAAACGCACGCCCCTTGGCGGTTTTGCGTTCGGCATAAAGTTTGAGCAACTCGTCCGTCATGTCGGCCATCGCCTTACGGACGCGTGCCTTGGTTTTCGTCCAGGCTTGCGTGCCCAAATGGCTGAGCGCCGGCTTGGCCCCCTCCGACGAACGATACTTCTGAATCAGATCAAGCCGCGTCAGCGGAACATAAAGCTTCGCGCCCTCGGCGTATTCGAGCAGCATGTACTCCGCGTTGCCATCGCCCTGATTGATCTCTTTCAATCCCTGATATTGCCCGATGCCGTGCTCCACGTGAACCACATAATCACCGACCTGCAAATCGCGGAAGTCGGAAAGAAACGCAGATACTTTAGACTTTCTCCGTTGCGGAGCCACAGCGACCGTTTCCGATTCGTCAAACAAATCGCGCGCGCCAAAGATCGTCAACTTCGCGTCAGGAAGAACTAACCCATCAGGAACGTAAGCTTTCACCAGAGTTGCCGTGAGCAATTCCCCGGCAAAATATGCAGTTTCATCGGCATAAGTTCCGCCCGCCCGTGTCCGGCTGCCCAGCCGGAAGGAAACCATCGCCTCGCTAAACGTGTCCGCCAATCGTTCCACTTCGCCGATGTTGGGGACCGCAATCATCACGCGGCGTTCTTCGGCAAACTGCTTCTTCACGTCCTCCAACAAACCCTCGACCGATCCATGGAACCGTGGCGTGGGCTGCGAATGAAAACTCACGGTCTCGCGATCTGACTGTTCAATTCCCAGATGCTCAATCTCCGCGCCCGGCAATTCGGGCAACTTGCTCCACCAATCTTCCGGCGAAAGCGATAAATCCGTCGGCCGCACCAGATTGCCCACACCGCTGCGTTCGTGCATTTCTTCAACCCGTGCCCAGAGATGCTCAAACTCGCGCTTCAGCGCAGCCGGCTCATCCGCGAGAACAGCGGCATTCGGCAGCAAATCAAAAATCGTCTGCGTCGCTCCTGCAACCGGGGCATAGAACTCCCACCCCGGAAAAACATTCACGCCGCCGGATCGAATCGCCCGCTCCACAATTTCTTCCGAGCCTTCGATTCGCTTGCCCGAAAGCCGCACATGAATCGCGCCGAGGATTTCTTCGCTGACCGGCGTCTCGCTCAAAGGCAGCAGCAGCGCTTCTTCTGCGGGATCGGACGATCTCTGCGTTGCCGGATCGAACTTCCGTATCGACTCAATCTCATCACCGAAAAATTCGACGCGCAGCGGCCGCTCCGCTTCCGGGGGATACACGTCAAGCAACCCTCCGCGCAGCGCATACTCGCCCGGCATTTCCACCACATCCGATGGCGTATAGCCGACCGTGTTCAGATGTTGCAGCAACGCGTCAACATCCATCGTCTCGCTACGCCGCAAAGTTCTAGCGAGGCCGGAGTAATAAGCAGCATCTCGCAGGCGCGTCGCTGTAGCGGCGATCGGTGCGATAACGATTGAGGCTGCTCCAGTCGCAATTCTCCACAATCCCGAGGCACGCTCTTCCTGAATTTCCGGATGTGGAGATAAGTTCTGAAAGGGCAACACATCGTACGCGGGCAAACTGACGATGGAATCCGGATCGCGCCCGCCAATCAGCTCATGGAAAGCCTGCAAAACCGGAACATAGTCTTCCATCGCGCGATTGTCGGCAACAACAAAAATCAAAGGCCGTTCAGCGGCGCGTTGGAGCAAAGTCAGTAATAGAGATTTGGCAGAGGGTGTGAGTCCGGACACACCAATCCGCCCCGTGTGCGCTCGCAGGTGGGAGGCTACACGCGTGAAGGCGGGAAGAGCTTCGACATCCGCAAAAAGTTCGCGGACGAAAGACAGAACCATTGCTCTTCAAGTTTACCAGGGCTTGAGGACAGGGCGGCGCAAGCTCCGCGTTCTCTGCGCGCTCAGCGGTAAATAATTTGCAGAAAAATGCGTCGAATTTCCGTGGAAAAAGTCTAATAACACATGGCAAAAGCAATTTGGGAAGGCACGGTCCTCGCCGAATCAAACAAAACCATCGAAATCGAGGATAACCAATATTTTCCGCCCGATTCCATCAAGCAGGAATATTTCCGCCCCAGCGAAACCCACACGATCTGTCCCTGGAAGGGCACAGCAAGCTACTACCACGTGGATGTAAACGGCAAAAGCAATCCCGACGCCGCGTGGTTCTATCCCGAGCCGAAACCCGAAGCGAAGAAAATTAAGGGATATGTGGCGTTTTGGCGCGGCGTGAAGGTGGAAAAGTAATTAGCTGATCCTCATCACCACTTTTCCATAATTCTTCCCCTCCACCAGCAACTGATATGCCTCCCGCGCCTGACTTAACTCAAACACATGCCCAATCACCGGATGCAGATGCCCCTGCTCCATCCACGCCGAAAGCTGCTTCCAGGCCGCGTCCATCACTCTGCGATTGCCGGATAAATATGTCAGCCACAATCCATGCACGCTCGTCCCTTTCGCGTAAAGAATCCGCGGATCGAATAACGCCTTCTGCCCGGTCGCAGAGCCATAAACAATCACCCGCCCAAATTCACGCAGGCAGCGGGCACTCTTGGCGACGTGCTCACCGCCCAGCATTTCAAACGCCGCATCCACGCCTTCACCGCGCGTCAAATCTTTGATCGCCTCTTCATAATCCTGCTGCTTGTAGTTAATGCCATGCTGCAAGCCGAGTGCTTTCACGCGTGCCAGCTTTTCATCCGAAGACGACGTTCCATACATCTCCACGCCCAGCAATTTTCCAATCTGCACAGCCGCCGTGCCGACTCCTCCCGCTACTGCGTGAATCAAAACCCGCGCGCCCGAAGCCGGAGGACCTGTCAATCCCGCCTTCCAATACGCCAGGTACGCCGTGAAATAGTTCACGGGAAACGCCGCGCCCTCTTCCGCGCCCCAATCTTTCGAGACCGGCCACAGTAAATCACTCGCCGCGCCAACTTTTTCCGCAAACGCTCCCCATTGCGCGTAACCCATCACTCGCTGTCCATCGCTCTCACGAACTCCGCAAAACTCCCGCCCTGCAATCAGCGGCGGCGCCGGCGTTCCCGGATATCCTCCCTGTGCCGTCATCGTATCGGCAAAATTCAGCCCTCCGGCTTCGACGCGGACCATTTCATGACCGGCGGTTGCTCCCGGTTCAGGCATCTCCCGCACTTCCAGCGCTTCCGGACCGCCAAGCCGCGTAATCACCAGGGCCTTCATTGCGGCTAGTCTATCAGTGGCTTCTCGCAAACCGCCCCGAAACCGCTCGTTCCCGCCGTGAGGTAGCCTCAAAACCGCCATTCCGTGGCCCATCTGCGATTTCTACCGACCATACGGTTGGCTGGACTTTCCTTCCGCCAGCGGGTATATACTGTGTGGGCAATTTATAGGCTCGCTTCGAGCGTAAGCAACTTAACCGAGGCGTTGTCGACGCGAAACTTTATACTGCCTCGGATAGTAGTGAATCGCGCGGGTCAGCTTTATCGACACCGCGAGGGAATGCGTTGCAGGGGTTCGGACGCTTTCCCGAGGAGTTCATATTGTGGGCTTAATATTCATACGCTTTGTTTTTGTTTTCTTTGTAACCCTTACTTGCTATTACATTCATCCCTTCGACCAGCCTGCCCATATTGACGCCGGCATCGGAGCCCTGCTCGGCATTGCCATTATCATCTTTGAGTGGCGTTTGCGCCGCATGAGCCTGCCCCGTCTGATCGGCGCGGCCATCGGGAGCGTGCTCGGCATCTTCGGGGCTTATCTGTTCGCGCTCGTAATTCGCAACAGCATTCCCGCCGGCGCAACGCAAAGCTTCCTTCAAATCATGGTCATGCTGCTCATGGCCTATGTCGGACTCATCGTCGGCGCCAACAAGGGCGAACTGCTGAATCTCTCGGCTCTCGGCGGCATTATCGGCGGCGAGACGCAATCGGCCACCAGCTACAAGATTCTCGACACCAGCGTCATCATAGACGGGCGCATTGCCGACATCGCCGAAACCGGTTTCCTCGATGGCACCATCGTGACTCCGCAATTTGTTCTGCGCGAGCTGCAACTCGTCGCCGACTCCGCCGATTCCCTCAAGCGCAATCGCGGACGCCGCGGCCTCGACGTCTTGCAGCGGCTGCAAAAAATGGCCACCATCAACATTCAAATTGTCGAAGACGATTTTCCCAGCGTGCGCGAAGTGGACCTCAAACTAATCGAGCTGGCCAAAGTTTACAAGGGCAAAATCATCACCAACGATTTCAATCTCAACAAAGTCGCTCAATTGCAGGGTGTGAGCGTGCTCAACATCAACGAACTCGCCAACTCGCTTAAGCCCATCGTGCTGCCCGGCGAGATTATGAAAGTCTTCATCCTGAAAGAAGGCAAAGAATACAACCAGGGCGTCGCCTATCTCGACGACGGCACCATGGTCGTCGTGGACAATGCCCGCAAAGCCATCGGCAAGACCGTCGACGTTTCCGTCACCTCGGTATTGCAGACCACGGCGGGCAAAATGATCTTCGGTCGCTGGGACGAGCGCAGCGGTTACCGCAACGACGCCCGCAATGACGTTCGCAACGATTCCCGCTCGGCCATCAGCGCGCCCTTGCCCGTGGTCGAAACGAAAGTCGTTGAAACCAAAGTAGTTGAAACCAAGAAGGTTGCTCAGATCCTGACTGAACGCCCGGCGGAGCAATCTTAAAATCGGAATAAGCAAGAAATCTTCACAAATACCTGCCTGCCGTCGTTGATGAAGCGACCTGACGTCCAGCCGGGTTCATACTCGGATCATTCGGATCCAAACCCGGCGACGGATCTGCGTTTTGCAGGTCGCGGTTATGTCCGCGAAAAACACTCGTGCAGCGGTGCCAAGAGCAGTGAAAACTTGTATACTCATTCTCCCGATGAAGGTTTTTGTAATCATTCCAGCTGCCGGCCTCGGCACTCGGATGGTGACGAGTTCCACGAGGAAACCGGGCCCGCCCAAACAATTCGCGGAGCTCGCTGGTTCCCCCATCCTCGTGCATACCCTGCGGCGCTTTGCCGCTAGCAAAGCCATTGACGAAATTTATCTCGCTCTTCGCAAGAATGAGATGGATGGCTTCCGTTCGCATCTTGAACATGAAGCTCACGATATATTGCAAAAAACGGTGCACTTCGTCGAAGGCGGCGAACATCGCCAGGAATCCGTCGCCAACGCTCTGGCGGCCGTGAGCGCCAAGCCGGATGATATTATTCTCGTCCACGATGCTGTTCGCCCTTTCGTGACTAGGGAAATCATCGAGGACGTTATTGCCTCGGCCAGCAAGCACGGCGCGGCCATCGCCGGCATCCCCGCCATTGATACGGTGAAGCAGGTGGACCGCACCGCCGACGGCGCGCTCATCACCGCAACAGTGCCTCGCGAGCGCGTTGTCCTCGCGCAAACTCCACAGGGATTCCGTTATTCGGTTATCAAAAAAGCTTTCGACGATGCTATTGCCGACGGCTTCACTGGCACCGATGAAGCTTCACTCGTTGAGCGCTCAGGGCAGGAAGTCGCTGTCGTCATGGGCTCGCCGCGTAACATCAAAATCACGAATCCGTCGGACATGGAACTGGCCGAGTTTTATCTTAAATCTCCGGGGAGCCTGAATACGCGTGCGAGCTAAGCCTGCACCGCCGCCCATGCGAATCGGCTATGGCTTCGATTCGCACGAGTTCAAACCTGGGGTTCCCTTGAAGATCGGCGGCCTCGCATTGCCCCACCCATCGGGCCTCGGCGGCCACTCCGACGGCGACGTTCTTCTCCATGCCATCACTGACGCTCTTCTCGGGGCCGTCGCCGCGCCCGACATCGGCGCGCTATTTCCTCCCTCCGACCCTCAATGGAAGGGTGCAGATTCCGTCGTCTTTCTTCGTGAAGCCCAAAAGCGCGTCAAAGTCGCGGGCTACGCACTCGCAAATCTCGATTCGTCTCTGGTTCTCGCCGCCCCTAAAATCGGCCCACACGCCGCCAAAATTCGCGCCCGCGTCGCCGAATTGCTCGGCATCCCTGAAGATTGCATCGGGTTGAAAGCCAAAACTCCCGAGGGATTGGGAACTGACAATACCGCCATCGCCCATGTCGCGGTTTTGTTAACACGGGCGAAACCTACTCAAAGCCGTAAACCTCGCTGACCCGAAACTCCCGGGGCATCGCGGCTTATAATGAATCGCGATGAAGTCGTTTCTCCGTTTCGCATTGCGCGCTCTGATTTTGCTCGTCGTAGCCTTGGTATCCGCCGTCACCGCAATGCGCTTTGCCATTCACGGACACGAAGTCGCCGTTCCCAACCTCGTCGGAAAGACTCCCTCCGAAGCGCGTCACATCTCCGAAGATGCCGGCCTCGAATTGATGATGGAGCGCCAGTACTACAGCGACTCCGTCCCCGAAGGCCGCATTCTCTCTCAGCTTCCGGTTCCGGGCACTCTCGTCCGCCAGGGCTGGCAGGTTCGCGTCGCCGAAAGCCTCGGTAAGCAGCGCGTGGATATTCCCAGCGTTCTCGGCGAAAGCGAACGTGCCGCCGAAATGAATATCCAGCGCCGCGGCCTTGACGTGTCTTCCGTAGCCCAACTGCCATTGCCCAATGCCACGGGCGACAATGTTCTTGCGCAGAACCCGGTGCCCGCCGCCAGTGGCGTTTCTTCGCCAAATATCGGTCTTCTTGTTGCGCAGCCCTCCGCACCCATCGCTTACGTGATGCCCAATTTCGTCGGACAAACTCTCGGCAACGCCAGCGTCGCCATCCTCGATGCCGGCTGGCACTCCGCCAACATCACCGCATCGATCGCGGCTGCAACCCCGCCAGCGGCAGGCGAAGATGCAACGACTCCAGCTTCTCCGCCCGCATCCCAGCCTTTGCCGACATCTGCTAGCATCATCATTTCCCAAACTCCCCCGGCAGGAGCTAAGGCTGTTGTCGGATCGCCTATCGCATTTGTCGTTCGCTAACCTGCCGTTCGACTGACCTCTAACCAATGATTTCTCGGCGTACTCAGCTTGCTCGGCGGTGGAAAACTTCCGACTGAATGCTTAATCTCGCCGGAGCACCGCCGCAAAAAATCCATCACACGCCTGCACTCCTGGAATAGTCCGCAAGTACGCTCCATGCGTCAACCCATCCACATCGACGTCGCGGATCTCGCGTTCCTCTTGCAGTCGCTTCAACTCGACCCGGCAATCCTGCAAATGAAACTCAGGATTTGCAGCCAACGCCTGCTCCACAACTTCCTCGTTCTCTTCCCGCTCGAGAGAACACGTCGAATACGTCACTCGTCCGCCCGGCGCGACCTGTTTCATGGCCGCTTGCAAAATTAAAAGCTGCCGCGCTTGCAGATCCTTCAAATCTTCCGGCTTTAATCGCCATTTAATCTCCGGATTATGCGCCAGCGTGCCCGTTCCCGAGCACGGCACATCTGCCAGCACGCAATCGAACCCTTCGCCAACCGGAACCTCGCGAATATCCGCGGCAACTACTTCGATATTTTTTTCGGAAACCAGCCTCCGCAGCAACTCCGCGCGATGTTCATGCAATTCAACGGCAACGACCTTCGCCCCCGGGTTTCGTCGCGCCAGAATTCTCGTCTTCCCTCCCGGCGCAGCGCAGCAATCCAGAATTCGCTTTCCTTTGCCCGCCAGCACAGCAACCAGCTGTGAGCCTTCGTCTTGAATGGCAAGTCGCCTTTGAAGGAAAGCGGGCGTCTTGCTGATATCTCCCGCCACCACTCGATACGCCGAGGTGAGAAAACTTCCGGGCTCTAACTTGAATCCGTCGTTTTCCAATTCCGAAATCGCCGCCGCATCGAAAACCCGAATAGTCGTTTGCGGAACTCTCTGATCGTATTCGCAAATCTTCCGCGCAATTTCATCCCCGTATTCATTGGCCCAGCGATCCACCATCCACGCCGGATGTGCCAAATCCACCAAATTAGACGTATCCTGTTTCGCCAGCTTGCGCAGCACTGCATTGGCAAACGGCGCCGCCGAACTCTTCCGTGCCCGCTTCACCAGTTCAACGCTCTCATGTATCGCCGCCCGCTGCGGCACGCGTTCCAGAAAAAACAGCTGATACGCCGCCATCCGCAGCGCTATTAACACTTCGGAGTCAATTTTGGAAAATCGAAGAGAAGATTCGCGCACAATCGCTTCATCCAGCCGCGAGCGCCAGCGCAGCACTCCCATCACCAGTTCTGTCGCTAATCCGTGGTCGGCGCTGGACAGCTTCGCAAAGCGGGCGCCATGCAAAAGTTCTGATGCGTACGCATCCTCGCGCTCAACTTGCAGCAGGATGTCGAAGGCCGCCGTGCGCGCTGGAGAAATCGCCACAACTACTCTCCCAGCTTTTCGCCTGACTGCGGATGATAGCCATGAACAAAATCACTCGCCGCCATGCGCTTCTTGCCTTCGGGCTGCACTTCAATAAATTCAACTGCCGTGTTGCTCCCGCATCCAGCAAACATCCGGCCATCTTCGATAACCATCTCACCCGGCGAAATCGAACGTCCATGCGCCGCAATCTTCCAAATATTCAAATTCTTTCCGCGAAAAATCGTGAATGCTCCCGGCCACGGCTGAAAACCACGCAGGCGATTGCTGATCTCAGACGCCGTGCGACTAAAATCAACCCGCCCATCTTCCTTCTTCAGAATCGGTGCCAGCGTCGCCTTCGCATCATCTTGCTTTTGCGGATGCACACTACCGGCTTCTATTCCTCGCAAGGTCTCCACCAGCAAATCCCCGCCCATCGCCGCCAGCCGCGGCCCAATGGTCTCCGATGTATCATCCGGCTCAATCTCCATTTCTTTTTGCAGCAGCGTGTCGCCCGTATCTAGTCCCGCATCAATTTTCATCGTCGTCACGCCAGTAACGCTCTCGCCCTGCGCAATCGCCCACTGAATCGGCGCGGCCCCGCGATACTTCGGCAATAGAGAAGCATGAACATTAATATTTCCCAAGCGCGGCAAATCAATCATCCACTGCGGAATAATGCGCCCATATCCGACCACAATGATTGCATCAGGCCTCAGCGCCGCCAGCGCATCACGAAATTCCTGATTGTTTTTGATTTTTTCCGGCTGCATGACAGGAAGATTAAGCCGCAAGGCGCTCTGCTTTACCGGGGATAACGCCAATTCCATCCCCCGCCCTCTCGGTCGGTCCGGCTGCGTCACCACCAGCGACACGCGAAATCCCGCTTTGACTAATTTTTCTAGAGACGGCACCGCAAACGCCGGCGTACCACAAAAAACGAGATTCAACGAGGAATCCAAGAATGGCTCACCACTGCCCGGCTTTGGCTAGTTTGCGAATCTTGCGTTTGATCAAGTCTCGTTTCAAAGCAGAAATATGGCTGATATACAGCTTGCCGTTTAAATGATCGGTCTCATGCAGAAATGCGCGCGCCAGCAATTCTTCGCCTGTCTTCTCATACCATTTGCCATTCACGTCCTGCGCCCGAATCGTGACCTTGGCCGCTCGCGTGACTTCCTCGCGAAACTCAGGAATGCTCAGGCATCCCTCGCTGCCCCTCTGCTTGCCTTCCGTCTTGATAATTTTCGGATTGCACAGCACCAGCTTCGCATCCGGATCTTCTCTGAACGTCACATCAATCACGGCCAGATGCTTCGAAATGCCGATCTGCGGCGCTGCCAATCCCACGCCCTTCGCCTCATACATCGAATCAAACATGTCCTCGACGAGCTTCTTCAACTCGTCGTCGAATTTCGTTACCGGCTCTGCCACTTTCTCGAGCACAGGATTGCCAAACTTCACAATGGGATGAATCATTCTTTTAATTCTTTATATAAGTGTCATTTCGAGCGAAACAGAATCGCCGCTTGCGGTGATTCTGTGCAGTCGAGAAACCTGCCGTTTTCCCTTAACTACAAATCTTGTCATTCCGAGCCGTTCGGAGCGTGAGCGAGGATGCGCGTAGAGCCTGCCCTGAGCGAAGTCGGAGGGAATCTGCTTTCCCTAAAACTTCCTCAACTGCTCCTTATACCCCTCAAAATTCCGCGTCGTCTCCGCCATCGAATCGCCACCGAACTTCTCCAGTGCGCACTTTGCCAGCGTTAACGCGACCATCGCTTCCGCCGCCACTCCAGCCGCAGGGACCACGCAAACATCCGAGCGCTCATATGCCGCCTTCACCGGCTCCCGCGTCGCAAAATCCACCGACCCCAATGGCCTTCGCAGCGTCGAGATCGGCTTCAAATATCCTCGCACGCGAATCTCTTCGCCATTCGAAACTCCGCCTTCAATCCCGCCGGCGTTATTCCGCGCCCGCGTAAAAGCTCCATCGTTATAACCGATTTCATCGTGCACGGTCGATCCCATCGCACCCGCTGCATGGATTCCACTTCCAATCTCTACTGCCTTCACGGCCTGCAATGACATCACTGCGCCCGCCAGCAGCCCATCCAGTCGCTCATCCCACTGCGCATAAGTTCCAAGCCCAGGAGGCACGCCGTGCACCACAACTTCAAAAACCCCACCAACCGAATCACCCGTCTTCAACGCCCGGTCCACTTCTGCCTTCATTCGTTGCTCAGCATCTGCATCTGCACAATTTAACAAAACTTCATCTTTCTTCCACAGCGCTCGAATCTTTTCCAACCCAACTTCTTCACTCACTTCCGCTTCGCCTACGCGGATTACATGGCTCAAAACTTCAACCCCGATCTCCCGCAAAAACAATTTCGCCAATCCGCCAATTGCCACCCGCGCTGCCGACTCCCGCGCCGACGCCCGCTCCAGCACATACCGCGCCTCTGAGAAATTGTATTTCAGCGCTCCCGCCAAATCCGCATGCCCCGGCCGCGGAGACGCCACCCGCTTATGCTTCGCCGGATCGCCCGTCTCCACCGGCAGCGCCTCCTGCCAGTTTTTCCAGTCTTTATTTTCGAGGAGTATCGAAATCGGCGATCCAATCGTCATCCCATGGTGCACGCCAGAAAGAATGTGCGCTGCATCACGCTCAATCTTCATCCGCCCGCCGCGCCCGTAGCCCTGCTGCCGCCGCCACAACTCGCGGTCCACGTAGGCAACATCCACAGCCAAGCCGGCCGGCAAGCCTGAAATATACGCAACTAAAGCCTCGCCGTGGCTCTCGCCCGATGTGAAATATCGCAACATGGATGGATTATTGTATCCGACAGGTAGTGTTAAATACTTATATGGATGTCATTCCGAAGTCCCGCGCTTTCACCAGCGGGACGAGGAACCTTGCGTGTAGCTCTTCCGTCCCAACCAACTTGTCATTCCGAGTCATTCGCAGCCTCCTCAGCGGCGAGAATGTGCGTAGGAATCTGCTTTCCATTCCCGCCATCAGCAAGCAAATTATAGGATTGTCATCCTGAGCGAGCGCCGTACTCGCGCGAGTCGAAGGATCCGGGCGGGCAGCGCGGAATTACCGCGCGTTTGGCCCGCTTCCTTATCTACCTCACCCCATTCGGATAAACCAATATCTTGCTCGCCGCTCCCGTCTTCAGCCGATCCATCGCAGTAGAAAAATCCTTCATCGCAATCTTGTCTGTAATCACCGGATGCAAATCCAGCTTCCCCGCCTTCAGCAGTGCCGTCATCTGGTACCACGTCTGGTACATGCGCCGCCCGTTGATCCCCTGCACCGTAATTCCCTTAAAAATAATGTCTTCCGAAAAATTCAGCGAAATCGGCTTCGATGTCAGCCCCAGCAACGAAATCCGCCCACCGCTACGCACAATATTAAACGCCGTCCTTATCGAATCCGGATGCCCCGCCATCTCCAGAACTGCGTCCACGCCCAGCCCATCCGTCTTCTCATTGATAATCGCCCGAACGTCTTCGCTCGACGGATCAATCACATAATCCGCTTTCATCTTCTTCGCCACTTCGCGCCGGTGTTCGTTAATCTCAATCGCAAACACCTGCGCCGCACCCACAGCCCGCGCGACCGCTATCGAAAACAATCCAATCGGCCCGCATCCTGTAATCGCGACCGTTTTCGCCGCAATCTCTCCCGCCAGCACGGTATGCACCGCATTGCCCAGTGGATCAAGAATCGACGCATATTCGAGAGGAATCGCCGGATCGAGCTTCCAGATATTCGTTTCCGGAATCACCACGTACTCGGCGAACGCCCCGTTCGCGTCCACGCCGATAATCTTCACGTTTTGGCAAATGTGCGCTTCGCCCGTCCGGCACAGCAGGCACTTGCCGCAGGCCACATGCATCTCCGCCGAAACAAAATCGCCTTCCTTCACGCTCGTCACGTCTTTGCCGTATGCAACCACTTCTCCGCAAAACTCATGCCCCGGAATCAGCGGCGGATGAATCCGGTTTTGCGCCCACCGATCCCACTCGTAAATATGCAAATCGGTTCCACAAATCGATGCGACTTTCACCTTCACCAGCACATCGCCCGGCCCGTATGTCGGCACCGGGACCTCCCGAATCTCCGCACCCGGCGCAGGCTGCGGCTTGACCACCGCCATCATTGTTTTCGGCATATCACTACCTTATGATTTCAAGATTGAAATGGAAGATATAAGCAAAACAACTTAGTTTACACCGAAGAAAGGACGAGCGTTTAAGAGCGATTGGATCAGTAGAGCAAGAATGCTTCCGCCCACACCACCCTCGCCACATTGTCATCCTGAGCGAAGTCAGCATCCCGCGCAGCGGGATGCCGCGAGTCGAAGGACCCCATGCTTGCATAAAGCACTATCGGCCCCACGAGGAGTTTTTACCACGGTGATCATCCCATGTTCGCTCGCTTGTAGTACGCGGAACGTGGGTCGCCAATCCTAATAAAACCTACCCCAATATCCCCCTCGTCGTCCCCTGCCACCATCCCGGATTCACCCGCCACAAATACACGGCGAGACCCTGCACCGCGATCATCGGCGGCAGCGTATAGAGATAAACTTTGTGTACGCGCCCATCCACAATCCAATCGCGGACCATGCCGAGCACGATCAGCAAATCCAGGCCAACATAAAAAATATTGTGATCAAACCAGAAATCGAATCGGCCAATAGCGGCGTCCATCAGAACGCAAGTCGCCATAAAGAGAAGGCGTTTGTGATACTCCGGCTTTTTTCTCCAGTAAATCGCCAACGCCACCAGCGTTCCGAAGACGAGCATGTCTTCAAAAGGAATCGCTAGGAAGGATGCGATATCCGTCTGATGAAGCACGGACGTATCAAAGCGCGTCATCACAATCGCGATCGTCACTCCCAACGGAACCATCACCGCCGCCAGCCCTGCGCCGAACCAGCCAATCAAACGGTGCACGCTCACTTTGCGCACTGTCACCAGACTCGATTGCAGAATCAAAAAAACGAGCCACGAACAGAATGCCGCGCCATGCACCCACAATAGCCACGGCCTCGGTGGATTGCCGTGGAACAGGTGGCTATCCACGGTACGGCTGAAGCCCCACGCCACCAGCCCAGCCAGCGCCAACGACATGCAGAGGTAAAAATACCGCCGCAGAAAAGTCTTGACCGTGAATGTGCTTGCTTTCTTGTCGAACTGGGCAGCAATGCCTGCGTTTCCAATGGCCACGGAACGCCTCCTCAGAAAATTGTGAACGGATACGGCCTCGTGCCGAACTGATTTCGCTGAACTAAGTGTCCGCGTTCTTTACCAGGCTGGCGGGGGGACCCGCCGAGTGGACGCGCCATTATCGTAGCGCCGGTCGCAGCTGTCAAGACCACCGCTCCTTCCGCAGCGAAGCTGCGCGAGAATGCAGCCCACAGACTGCCCTGAGCGAAGCCGAAGGGGAACCTCGCGTGTCTTATCCGCCTCTTACCACCTTGTCATTCCGAGCCGTTCGGAGCGCAAGCGAGAACGTGCGTAGGAATCTGCTTTATCCGACTACTTACGTGTTGTCATCCTGAGCGAAGTCGGCATCGCGCGCAGCGGGATGCCGCGAGTCGAAGGACCCCATGCTTGCGTAACCACTACCGGCTCTGCGAGGAGTTCGCAATTTACGTCTTACCACCTTGTCATTCCGAGCCGTTCGGAGCGCAAGCGAGAACGTGCGTAGGAATCTGCTTTTGTTAAATGATTGGATAAGACAGACGTCGGCCGCCTCTACGCCTTTTGTAAACGTGGGAAAACTCTACAGAATGTATCGCGACAAATCCTGGTCCTTCACAATGTCCGATAACATGCCGCGAACGTAATCCGCATCAATGTTGACCGTCTCACCCTTTTTGTCAGGAGCGTCGAAGCTGATCTGGTCAAGCACGCGCTCCATAATCGTATGCAGCCGCCGCGCCCCGATATTTTCCGTGCCTTCATTCACGCGGAACGCAAAGCGTGCAATCTCTTCGAGCGATTCCTTTGTGAACACCAGCTTCACGCCTTCAGTCTCGAGCAGTGCCGTGTACTGCTTCACCAGCGACGACTTCGGCTCGGTCAGAATCCGGATAAAGTCATCCATCGTCAGCGACTGCAACTCCACCCGAATCGGAAACCGCCCCTGCAACTCAGGAATCAAATCGCTCGGCTTCGAAACATGGAACGCTCCCGCCGCAATAAATAAAATGTGGTCGGTCCGCACCATGCCATAGCGCGTATTCACGGTCGTGCCTTCCACAATCGGCAGAATGTCGCGCTGCACACCTTCACGCGAAACGTCCGGCCCATGGCCACCTTCGCGTCCGGCAATCTTGTCAATCTCATCCAGAAAAATAATGCCGGAATCTTCCACGCGGTCAATCGCCGTCCGCGTCACCTGGTCCATATCAATCAGGCGCTGCTCTTCTTCCTGAATCAAGTATTCGAACGCCTCATTGACCTTCATCTTCCGCTTTTTCGTCCGCTGCCCGAAGAGGTTCGGCAACATATCTTTAATGTTGACGTCCATCTCTTCCACGCCTTGATTGGAGATGATCTCAAAGCTCGGGAAGTTTTTTTCGCGGACGTCAATTTCCACCGTGCGCTCATCCAGCTTGCCTTCGCGTAATTGCTGACGCAGTTTTTCCCGGGTGCGATTGTGCGATTCGCCGAACTCCGATGATGATGAAGAAGACGACGCTTCGAGCGCGAATCCCGCCGTGGGAGTCGGTTCCGTAGGACGCGCCGCCGGCGGCGGCAACAAAATATCCAGCAGGCGCTCTTCCGCGTTCAGTTCGGCGCGGTCCGAAACGTCTTCCAATTTTTCTTCGCGGACATTATCAATCGCAACCTCAACCAAATCACGAATCATCGACTCCACATCGCGCCCGACATAACCAACTTCGGTAAATTTCGACGCTTCCACTTTCATGAACGGAGAATTCGCCAGCTTCGCCAGCCGCCGCGCGATTTCCGTTTTGCCCACGCCCGTCGGCCCAATCATGATGATGTTCTTGGGGATAATTTCTTCGGCCAGCTCCGGCGCCAGCTTCTGCCGGCGCATGCGATTGCGCAACGCGATGGCGACGGAGCGCTTCGCGTCTTTTTGTCCGACAACATGCTTGTCGAGCTCGGCGACGATTTCTTTCGGCGTCAACTCATCGAGCGCAATCTGCTCTTCTTCCGCGGTTCCGGGTAACAAAATAGCCATAAATCAGTCTCTAGTCGTTCGTCATTCGCCGTTAGCCGAAGACCAGCGGCCTAAGACCAGCGGCCAAAGACCATCGGCGGGTTACTACAACTCTTCTATCGTGAACTTGTCATTGGTATAGATGCACATTTTGCCGGCAATCTTCATCGCTTCTTCGGCAATTTGCCGCGCCGAAAGCTGCGTATGCTCGGCCAGCGCCTGCGCCGCCGCCTGCGCATAAGGGCCGCCGCTGCCAATCGCGGCAATGCCGCCATCCGGCTCAATCACGTCGCCCTGCCCGCTCAGCAAAAACGTCTGCTCTTTGTCGGACACCAGCAGCAACGCCTCCAAGTGCCGCAAAAATTTGTCGGTGCGCCAGTCTTTTGCCAGCTCTACCGCGCTCCGGCTGATGTTGCCGTGATACTGCTCCAGCTTCGACTCAAACCGGCTGAAGAGCGAAAACGCGTCCGCCGTCGAACCGGCAAATCCAGCCAGGATCTTGTCCTGATAAAGGCGGCGAATCTTCTTGGCCGAGTGTTTAATCACGCTTTCGCCCAGCGTAACTTGTCCGTCGCCGGCCATAATGACCGAGCCGTTGCGGCGCACGCACAGAACTGTAGTGGATCGAATCAGACGCTTCGTAGGCATGAGGGCAAACTATGATTATACAGAGGATATAGATGGATTCGAACGTCTAAACGTCGCATTTTCAGCATCCAACAACGATTTCCACAATTTTGATGTTCATCCGTCACAACTGCCGAAAATCGGACGGTGGAAAACCTTGTCAAGAGGGCAATACAGCCGAATCGAAGTTAAGCTGCTGAGGAAAAAGGGAAAATAGATTGGGCAAGCGTGTCCGGTTTCCCTGCTGAAGTTAGTATAATAGAGGTATAGATTAAATTCTTTCACCGAGGCGCAGCCCATGGCTGCGCCTTTCGTGTTTCTGGGCGAAAAGAGGGGCGCAGATGAGTCAACGACGTGTGTTCAAAACGTACAAGGAACGGGGCGAGTGGGTCGAATTGCGGTTCATGGCGGAGGCGATGGGGCATGGGTTGAAAGTGTCGAAACCATGGGGAGATTCGGCGGCGTATGACGTAGGAGTAGAGAGCGCGGCGGGGATTTTGCGGGTGCAGGTTAAATCGAGCACACACCGGGTGGGAAACGGATATTTGTGCCGATTGAGGCCTAATCCGGGAACAGTGCCCTACACGGAAGAGCAGTTGGATTTCTTTGCCGCGTATATCATCCCGCGGGATGTTTGGTATCTGATGCCGGCGGGCGTGGTTTTGAAGCGAAGCGGAGACTTGATGTTGTGTCCGGTGGAGACGCCAAAGTACCGGCGGATGAAGTATGAGCAATACCGCGAAGCCTGGGAGTTGCTGAGGCATTGATGTGATATTCGTCACAGCGTCGAGGGACGGCAATGATGTCAAATGAGAGGCGGGTCTTAGCCGCGAAGCGGCGCAAGAATGCAGCCCACGGCGCAAGCCGTGAGTGGGGAGCGAGAAGGAGAAGCCCTGAAGGGCGAAAGACGCATGTCGCATACATCCGGCAACATCGTGTTGCATTTGATTTTCAGTACGGACGGGCGGCGTCCTCTGATTAAGCCGGAATTTCGCGATGATTTATTTGCCTATCTCGGTGGAATTGTCCGCGAGATGCAGGGCACGGCGGTGATCGTCAACGGTACGGCGGACCATGTGCATTTATTGGTTCGCATCCGGCCGGCGCAATCCGCGGCGGAGATTGCCCGCGTGATCAAGGCAAATTCGTCGAAGTGGGTGCGCACGAAATGGATGCGCGAGTTCGCGTGGCAAACCGGATATGGAGTTTTCAGCGTGAGCGAATCGAATGTCGCGGCAGTCACGCGATATATTGCGGGGCAGGAGGAACATCACAAGAAAAGATCGTTTCAGGAAGAGTACGTGGCGTTTTTGAAAAAGAACAATGTGGAGTATGACGAAAGATACATTTGGAGTTAGTGTCTTTCGCCCATTAGCCGCGCGGCGGCGCGAGAATGCAGCCCACGGCGCAAGCCGTGGGGGGGGAGCAAAAATTTAGCGGGAGCCCCAGCGGGGCGAAAGATACGTGCCGCATGCGTCCGGCAAGCTCATATTCCCGTTAGTCTCTTTCGCCCCTACGGGGCTTGGGAAGGTTCGGCCCGGCGACCCACGGCTTGCGCCGTGGGCTGCATTCTGACGCTGCTTCGCAGCTCACGCACGAACGGATTGCAAAAAGGCAGCTCTATACGCCTACCGTCTGCGCACTGGGCTTCCCGCTCAACAACTGGCGCAACACATACTGCAGGATGCCGCCGTTCGCGTAGTACTGGGCTTCCTGCGGCGTGTCGATCCTCACCAGTGCTTGGAATTCTTTTGCCTTGCCGTTTAAATTCGCTCGCACTTTTATCTGGCGGCCGGCGGTGAAGTTATCGCATAACTGACTCACACCGGTGATGTCGAAAATTTCTTCGCCGGTCAGACCGAGCGATTGCGCGTTTTCTCCGCTGACGAATTGCAGCGGCAGAATGCCCATCCCCACAAGGTTGGAGCGGTGAATGCGCTCGTAGCTTTCGGCGATGACGGCGCGCACGCCGAGCAGCGCCGGGCCTTTCGCGGCCCAGTCGCGCGAGGAACCGGAGCCGTATTCTTTTCCGGCGAGAATGACCAGCGGAGTTTTTGCGGCCAGATATTTTTCCGAAGCCTCGAAGATGGACATCTCGGCGCCCGATGGCAGGTGGCGGGTGAATCCGCCTTCGACGTTGACCATCTTGTTGCGCAGGCGGACGTTGGCAAAAGTTCCGCGCACCATGACTTCGTGATTGCCGCGGCGCGAGCCGTAGGAGTTGAAATCAGCGGGCTTGACGCCATGCTCTTGCAGATATTTTCCGGCAGGGCTGTCTTTCTTAATGGAACCGGCGGGCGAGATATGGTCGGTGGTGACGCTGTCGCCGAGAACGGCAAGCACGCGGGCGTTAGTGATGTCCTCGACCGCTGAGGGTTTGATGCTCATGCCGTCGAAGTAGGGCGCGCGGCGGATGTACGTGGAATCTTTTTCCCAGGTGTAGGTCTCCCCTTTGGGAATCGACAGGCCGCGCCAGCGATCGTCTCCGCGATAGACTTCGCCGTAGCTCTTGCGAAACATGTCTGACGAAATGGATTTCTGGATGGTGCTGTTGACATCGCTTTGCGACGGCCAAATATCTTTGAGATAGACCGGCTTGCCGTCTTTGCCGCGGCCAAGCGGGTCTTTGTGGAGGTCGAGATCAACGCGTCCGGCAAGCGCGAAAGCGACGACTAGCGGCGGCGACATCAGGTAGTTGGCGCGGACTTCGGAGTTGATGCGGCCTTCGAAGTTGCGATTGCCGGAAAGTACGGAGGCAACGACGAGTTCTTTTTCGTCGATGGCTTGCGAAACTTCGGTGGGCAGCGGGCCGGAGTTGCCGATGCAGGTGGTGCATCCATAGCCAACGATGTTGAATTTCAGTTTCTCGAGATAAGGCAGCAGTTGCGCTTTTTCAAGATAGTCGCGAACAACTTTTGAGCCGGGCGCAAGCGAGCTCTTTACCCATGCGGGCACGGTAAGGCCTTTTTCGACGGCGTTCTTGGCGAGAAGACCGGCGGCGATGAGCACGGATGGATTCGAAGTGTTGGTGCAGGAGGTGATGGCGGCAATGACGACGCTGCCATGTTGTAGCGCAGACTTCACGTCTTTCGAGACATGCTCTTCGTGAGAGTGATTTTCGACGCCGACGGAAGCCGGATTGCCGCCTTCCTGAAACCATGTGCTGGATTGTTTGGCGGTAATGCCAGTGGCCTGCACTGTGGCTCCGGCTTTTGGTTTGATAAGCGAAGGCAAAGCCGCGTAGAAAGATTCGCCCGCTTTGGGCAGCGGCACGCGATCTTGCGGGCGCTTTGGTCCGGCGAGACTCGGCTCGACAGTCGCGAGATCGAGGCTGAGCAGTTCGGAATATTCAGCCTCCGGAGTGTTCTTGTCATGAAACAGTCCCTGCTCTTTGCAATAGTCCTCGACCAGCGCGATCTGTTCTTCGGAGCGTCCCGTGAGGCGAAGGTAGTTGAGACTTTCCTTGTCCACGGGGAAGATGCCGCAAGTGGCGCCGTATTCGGGAGACATGTTGGCGATCGTTGCGCGATCGGCGAGCGAAAGCTCGGGCAGGCCGGGGCCGAAGTATTCGACGAACTTGCCGACGACGCCATGCTTGCGTAGCATCTCAGTGATGGTCAGGACGAGGTCGGTCGCTGTCGCTCCCTCCCGCAACTTGCCGGTAAGCTTCACGCCCACAACTTGCGGAATCAGCATAGAAACCGGCTGCCCGAGCATCGCCGCTTCGGCTTCAATTCCGCCTACCCCCCAACCCAAACATCCCAGCCCATTAATCATGGTCGTGTGACTGTCGGTGCCGACGAGCGTGTCGGGGTAGGCGGTGCGGTCGGCGTCGTTGACGAAGACGACGCGGGCGAGGAACTCGAGGTTGACCTGATGGACGATGCCGGTGTCGGGCGGAACGATGGCGAGGTTTTTGAAGCCAGTTTGTCCCCAGCGAAGAAATGAGTAGCGTTCTTTGTTGCGCTGGAATTCGAGTAGAGCGTTGACGTCGAAGGCGCTGGCGCTGCCGAATTCGTCCACTTGAACGGAGTGATCAATGACGAGTTCGACTGGCTGCAAAGGATTGATGAGCGAGGGATCTCCGCCGAGCTGTTTCATGGCATCGCGCATGGCGGCGAGATCGACGACGCAGGGAACTCCGGTGAAGTCTTGCAAGAGCACGCGGCTGGGGGTGAAGGCGATTTCTTTTTCGGATTTTGATTTGCCAGACCATTTCGCGAGGGCCAGAATTTCTTCTTTGGTGACGTTGCGGCCATCTTCGGTGCGCAAGAGGTTTTCCAACAGAATGCGGAGCGAGTAGGGCAGATGCTTGGTGGAGATGTTCTGTTCATCAAGAGCGTCGAGGCGAAAGATTGTGTATTCGCGGTTACCCACGCGGAGGCTGGAACGGGAGCCGAAGCTATCCCCAATTTTATTCATGGCAAGCGGCCTTTCAGAGGAAGAATTGCGTACTTAATAGTTTAAATCCGCGGGCGGGAATTGCCTATGCACGGACGGTCAAGACTAAGAGCCAGACGTTCAGAACTGCGATGAGGACGGCGGTAAACCAGGACAAAGCTTTGAGCCAGAGTGGGTTCACAAATTCGCCCATTTTCTGCTTGTCGCTGGTGAACATGACGAGGGGGAAGACGGCGAAACTTAGCTGCATGCTGAGCACGACCTGGCTGAGGATGATGAGATTGGCGGTGCCGCGCTCTCCCCAGAAGGCGGTGACGATGATGGCGGGGATGATGGCGAGTCCGCGGGTGATGAGGCGGCGGAGCCAGGGTTTGAGACGGATGTTGAGAAAGCCTTCCATGACGACTTGACCGGCGAGAGTTCCGGTGAGTGTGGAGTTCTGGCCGGAAGCAAGAAGCGCGAGGGCGAAGATGGTGCTGGCGCTGGTGACGCCGAGGATCGGCGTGAGCAATTTGTATGCGTCTTGAATCTCCGCGACCTGGGTGAGACCGTGACGAAAGAAAGTGGCGGCGGCAACCAACAGGATGGCTGCATTCACAAACAGAGCGATGGTCAAAGCGACCGTAGAATCGAAAACGCCATAACGAATGGCCTCACGCTTGCCTTCCGGTGTGCGGCGAAAGTCGCGGGATTGCACGATGGCGGAATGCAAATAGAGATTGTGCGGCATGACGGTTGCGCCGAGGATGCTGACGGCGATGTAAAGCATAGCCGGGTCGCGAAGAATTTGCGGGGAGGGTACGAAGAAGCCCCGAAGGAGTCCAGCGATCTCTGGCCGGGAGAATAAGATTTCAAGGCCGAAACAAACGCTGATGGTAGCAATCAGCGAGATAACCAGCGCTTCGAGGAAGCGAAAGCCTTTTTGTTGGAGAAACAAAATCACCAGAACGTCGAGGGCGGTGAGGCAGACACCGATGAGCAAAGGAATGTGAAAGAGCAAATTCAGAGCGATGGCCGAGCCGATAACTTCGGCGAGATCGCAGGCGGCGATAGCAATCTCGGCGAATATCCATAGAGCAAAAGAAACGCGGCGGCTGAAGTGGTCGCGACAGGCTTGGGCGAGATCACGTCCGGAAACTACACCGAGTTTAATGGCGAGCGCCTGCAACAGAATCGCCATGAAATTGGAAAGCATGATGACCGAGAGCAGGGTGTAGTTGTATTTCGAGCCGGCGGCGAGATCGGTGGCCCAGTTGCCGGGATCCATGTAGCCGACAGCGATGAGGAAGCCAGGGCCGGCGAAGGCAAATAGCTTACGGAAGACATTTGCAGTTTGCGGAATCGCCAACGAAGCGTGGATTTCGGGCAGGCTGGGTTGATCGGGCGCGGCGCGCCAACCAGTTCTTTCCGGACGTATGGCTTCGGTGGCCATAAGGCATAGTATACAACATGGAGTTAACTATGGTTAATGTGTTGTGAAAAGCAGATTCCTGCGCACATCAGTGTTGTGATTGGAACTCCTTGAAAGGCCGAGGGTACTTGATGCAAACATGGGGTCCTTCGACTCGTGGCATCTTGCTACGTACGATGCCAGCTCGCTCAGGATGACAAGGTGGGTGGGATTCATACGCAGCACGCGATGCCCGCTTCCGCTCAGGATGACAAATGGTTAGGAGCGGGATGAAGCGGGGCGGACCCAGACGCGTTCGGCGGCAGGGAGACCGAGCGTGACGTTTCCCGATTCGGTGGTTAAAGCCAGAGTGTGATCGTAATGCTTGCCGTCGATTTGTAGTTTGGCGCCGGGCCGGATGCCGCGATGTTCCAGAAATTCCAGAAGACGGCGGTCGCGTTCGTAGATCCCGCTAACGATGTAGTTCTTTCCCGCATCTGCGTGGGCGAGTAATTCGAGGCCACGACGACGGCGACTGGCGGGGCTATCGAGTTCGCTGAGATTTCCGTGAGGGCAGGCTTTGCCGCTGCCAAGTTTCGCAAGCAGGCGCGCCTCGAAATCAGGTGAGACGGCGTGTTCGAGGCGTTCGGCTTCGTCGTGCACTTTGTACCACTCCATGCCGAAGACTTCGGCAAGCATGCGCTCGATGAGGTGATGGCGCAGAGTGAGCTTGCGCGCGATCTTGCGTCCGGCGGGGGCGAGGCGCACGCGGCCGTCTTTATCCACTTTGACCAAATTGTCTTTCTTCAGGCGGCGAAGGGCCATGGTCACGGCGGGAGGCGAAACTTTGAGCCAGTGAGCCAACGTGGCAGAGATGACGGTTTCGCCTTCGCCTTCGGCTTCGAGGATGGCCTTAAGGTAATCCTCTTTGGAGACGGTGATCATTGAGGAGATTATACGGGAAGGTTAAGTATGGTTAATGGCGGAACGACAAAATGGAATGCAACTTCGGAACAGCAGATTCCTATGCACGGGCTCGCCGCTGGCGCACCTCCGCCCCGCTCGGAATGACAAGGGTTATAGGGTTTAGGAAATGAGCGTTGGTTCGTAACGGTGGATACTCGCTCTGTTTTAGGCAGACTGCAGCCTACATCTCCATCCCACATCACTAATGCTCAAGGTAGAATCAACGCCATGGCTCTGGTGGAAGTTCGAAATCTAGTTAAGGTTTATCCGCTGGGCGAGAGTGTTTTTGGTGGCGCGGCGAAGGGTGAAGTGCGGGCAGTGGATGATGTTTCGTTGACGATAGAAGCGGGCGAGACCTTGGGCGTAATTGGCGAATCGGGATCGGGCAAAAGCACGCTTGGGCGGCTGGTGCTTCGCCTGATTGAGCCGACGTCGGGCGAAATCCTTTACGATGGGCGCGATTTGCGTGCCGCGAAGGCATCGCAATTGCGCGAGTTGCGGCGGGAGATGCAGATTATTTTTCAGGACCCTTTTGGGTCGCTCGACCCGAGGATGAGAGTTGCGGAGATTATTGAAGAGCCACTGGTGATTCATGGGTCGTTGAGCGGAGCATCCCGGAAAACGCGGGTTGCAGAGTTGCTAAGAGCCGTCGGCCTCGACGCGTCGGCGATGCTGCGCTTTCCTCATGAATTCAGCGGAGGCCAGAGGCAGAGGATTGTGATTGCACGAGCGCTCGCATTGCGGCCGAAATTTATTGTGGCGGATGAGCCGGTGTCGGCACTGGATGTGAGCGTGGGTGCACAGATTGTGAACTTGCTGGCGCAGTTGCAACGGGAGTTTGGGCTGACATATTTGTTTATTTCGCACTCCATGCCCACGGTACGTTATTTGGCGACGCGGATTGCGGTGATGCATAAAGGAAAGATTGTCGAGATGGGGAGCACGGAGCAGATCACAGAACGGCCGCGCGATCCCTACACGCAGAGCCTGCTGGCGGCCACGCCGGAAATTCGTATCTAAATTCAAGGTGCACAGATTTTGGCGCGGAGTTCCGGCGAAGCCATCTGTTGGAAGTCGACAAGATTGAAGGTGTAGATGCGATCTGCATCGGACTTTTCGGCACAGCGCAGGAGAAGCGCGTCGTAAATCTTGCCACCCCTCCAGCTTCCGCTGACCATAGTTTCGAGGACGGCGACATAGTCATCTTTGGTCAGGGGAATCGCTTCGAAATGTCCGAGCAGGTCATCCGTGAGAATGCGAGCGGCCTCGTTGGCATGAATTCTGGGCTGGACCGGCATTCGAGTAAGCGTTGAGAAGACTTCAGCGACAGAATGCAAGCTAAAGAAACCTTTGTCATGACCGGCAATGACACGATCCACCGCCGGAGCGGCCTGGGCAAAGTGAACGTGGGTTTTCGCCGATGCCGCAACCAGGACATTCGTGTCGAAGAAGATATTCATTTGTTCAGATGGCTATTCGTAGAAGGACTTGAGAATGGACTGAATCCGCTCCTCGCGAACGTCATCCAGAACCCGAGTCAAGTCCGCGCCGGGTTCGGCGACGCCCTGGTGAACCCAGCGTCCGTTGACCTTAATCATGGACGGGCGCGATTCGACCGCGCGCAGGAGCAGGCCTCCGGCTTGCTCGATGATTTCGAGCTCGGTGTTGGGCCGAAGACCCAGCCGATCGCGCATGGGTTTGGGCACGACAATCCTACCCGCTTGGTCGATCTTTAGGTTCATACCATTTATTATACCATTTACCATTTTTAATGGTAATTTCCTTTTTGGCTGAGTTCACAATTTCTTGGCAAGTTCGGTTTATGCTGTGAGCCTGATTCCCAGGAGGATTTCTCATGAAGCAGATATTGGTTTCCCTTGCTATAGCCATTGCTCTCACGTCTTCTGTTTTTGCCCAAGCGCCGACGCCGATGGCGCCACCAACGGCAACGAAAAACCCCGTGACCACCGCGTTGAAGATGCTAATGCCGCGGTCGCAAAACAACATTCTCGGCGCGTTGGAGGCGATGCCCGCGGACAAGTACGGGTACAAGCCGACGCCGGAGCAGATTACGTTTGGGCACCTGGCGGTGCATATCATCGAATCGAATTACGGATTGTGTTCGAAGGCTGCGGATGTGCCGGCCCCGAAGGTGGAAGAGTTGAAGGATACGGATGCGAAGGAGAAATTAGCGGCGGCGGCGAAAGCGTCGTTTGCCTTTTGCAGTGAAGCCCTCGACAAGATGGATGACTCGAAGCTGGGCGATGAAGTGGAGCTGTTCGGCGGACGCAAATTTCCGCGGGCGATGGCAGCTTTGGGACTGGCGAGCGGATGGGCTGACCACTATGCCGCGCAGGCGATGTATTTGCGTTTGAATGGAGTTTTGCCGCCGAGCGCACAGCCGAAGAAGTAGCGCGCGGTTTTCAAAAAGCAGACTCCTACGCGCATTCTCGTCGCCAGGCGGCTATGAATGGCTCGGAATGGCAAGGTGATTAGCGTGCGGATGGACTGTCAAGGCTCGTGCAAGCAGAAGGTCCTTCGACTTCAGAATTCGATTCGCGAGCGAATCGAATTCTTCCGCTCAGGATGACAAGGTTTAAAGGATTATTTGATCTGGACTAAGTCGCCCGATATCGGCGGGGCTACGACGGGCGGGGCGGGGTATTGCGGGCCGCGCCACTTGTCCAGCACAGAAACCTGGTGAACGCAGGAGACGGTGCAGTTGGGCGCGCAGGATTTTTCGGTGCGGTACTCGCGGCGGATGTCTTCGACGGTGTAGCTTTCGAGCGGGACGCCGGGGTATCCGCGCTGCTGCGAGCAATAGTGCACGAGTCCGTTTTCGCAGATGTAGAGGTAACGCGCGCCGGCACGGCAGCGCCAATTGTTTGGCTTTCCCAGGGCGATGTTGTCCTGAAAGGCGTTGATGCGGGTGAAGCTCGATTTTTCCAGCGACTTCATGGCGTGATAGACGGTGCGCTCTTCATCGTTGAGCGGCTGAAGCTGGCCGGAGCCGTCGTGAATGATGCCGATGGTCGAGCTGAAGCCGAGTTCAATCGCGCGCTTGCCAATGGTGAGGGCGTCCTGCGGATTCTTTATGCCGCCGCCGACGACTGAGTTGATATTCACGTGAAAGTCGGCGTGCTCGGCGAGCAATTGCAGCTTTTTGTCGAGGACTTTCAGGCTCTTCTTCGAAACGTCGTCGGGATTGACGTTATCAATGGAAATTTGCAGCCATTCGAGTCCGGCGCGGTTGAGGCGCTGAATGCGATCGGCGACCAGCAGATAGCCGTTAGTGATCATGCCGGCGATCATGCCGTTTTGGCGAATGCGGGCGATGACGTCGTCGAGTTCGGGATGGAGCAAAGGTTCCCCGCCGCTGATGGTTACGACGGAGGTGCCGAGAGCGCCAAGCTTGTCCACGCGCTCGAACATGGTTTCGAGCGGCACGGGTTTCGAGAAATCGTCGTACTCGTTGCAGTATTCGCAGGCCAGATTGCAGCGGCGCATGGGGATGATGTGCGCCAGCAGGGGATGGTCGGTTGAGACCAGCGCTTTGGCGATCATTTTAGCGCCGCGCAGGTCACGGCGAAGCTGCTGAGCGCGGCGATGCATGGGTGTAATCTGGGCTGCCATGGATATGTCTTCCTCTTATTAGACCATAAGGGTTTGGTTGAAGATGCAGTTTGAGCACCGATCGGCGGGATTTCGTGGGTGAATCGTATAGAGATCGGGCGCGGCGGTTCGCGTAAAATATAAACATGTACGAAGTTACTGTGGAAGACACATTTGCCGCGGGGCACTACCTGAGGAATTACAAGGGGAAGTGCGAGAATCCGCATGGGCATAACTACAAGGTGCGGGTGACGCTGGCGGGGCGCGAGCTGGATAAAGCCGGCTTACTGCTCGATTTCAAAGACTTGCGTGAAGTGATGAAGCACGTCATCGAGCGGCTCGATCACCAGATGATCAACGATATCGCGCCGTTTACCGAGGTGAATCCGTCAGCGGAAAATCTGGCGAAGTATTTTTATGATGAGACGAATGGAAGGCTGCGGGCCGTTACCAGCGGGCGCGTGAGTGTAAAAGACGTCACGATTTTTGAGACCGATACTACGACTGCAAAGTATTCCGAATAGCTGCGGTTTCCATGCAAATTACGGAGATCTATAAATCGCTGCAAGGCGAATCCACTTATGCGGGATTGCCGTGCGTATTTGTGCGTCTGACGGCGTGCAATTTGCGCTGCTCGTGGTGCGATAGCGAGTACACGTTCACGGGCGGCAAGAAGATGGCGAGTGACGATGTACTGGCGGAAGTGGAAAAGTTGAGCCCCGAGCGCGGGCTAGTCGAGATTACGGGCGGAGAGCCGATGTTGCAGGAGCGAGAGCTGGTACCGCTGATGCAGACGCTTCTCGACCTGGGGCACACGGTGCTGATAGAGACGAGCGGGGAGCGACCGCTGGAGCAGGTGCCGAAGGGCGTGGTGAAGATTGTGGATGTGAAGTGCCCGGATTCGGGGGCGGCAGATAGTTTTCGTATGGAAAATCTTGAGGCGCTCTCTTCGCAAGATGAAATGAAATTTGTGTTGAGCAGCCGCAGAGATTACGAATTTGCGCGCGATTTTGTGGCGGAACATCAGATGGACCGAAGAGTTCATGCGGTGCTGTTTTCTCCGGCGTTCAGCAAGACGGCGACGGGAAGCAGAGATACAACGCATTGTTTGCTTGATCCGCGCGAACTGGCGGAGTGGATATTGGAAGATGGCGTTCCGGCGAGACTGGGATTGCAGTTGCATAAGTTTATTTGGGACCCCGCGTTGAAGGGCGTTTAGTTGGCCAAAGATTCCAAGGCGGTCGTGTTGTTGAGCGGGGGGATGGATTCGTGTGTATGCGCCGCGCTGGCGGTGCGCGATCACGATACGGCAGCGGTGCACGTGAGTTACGGACAGCGCACAGAAGAACGCGAGCGAAAATCGTTTCTAGCGATTTGTGAGCGGCTGGGCATTGAAAATCGGCTGATTACGAGAAACGAGGCACTGCGGGCGATCGGCGGGTCGGCCCTAACGGATCCGAATATAGCCGTGCCAGAGGCTCACACGATCGGGCAGGAGATTCCGGTCACTTATGTTCCCTTCCGCAATGCGCATTTTCTTGCGGTCGCAGTGAGCTGGGCGGAAGTTTTAGGTGCAAATCAGGTTTACATCGGAGCTGTGGAGCAAGATAGTTCGGGCTATCCAGATTGCCGGCCATCATACTATGCGGCGTTTAATTCGCTGATCCGGCAGGGCACGAAAGAGGCAAATATCGAAGTGGTCACACCTCTGATTGCGATGCGCAAATCACAAATTGTTAAGCTTGGCCTTGAACTGAATGCGCCGTTCGATTTAACGTGGTCATGCTATCAAGGGGAAGCGCGGGCGTGCGGTAAATGCGACAGCTGCCGTTTGCGTTTGCGGGCATTTGAGGAGGCAGGAACGCAGGACCCGATTCCATACGCGATGTAAATGAATTCTTTAACTTGGAAGTTTGAGACCAAGGATTGAGACCCGGAGGCGATGATGAAAATGAAAAGAATGTTGATGATGGCAGCGCTGGCGATGACGCTGGCGACGGTTTTTGGCGCCACAGGAATGGCGCAGAGCAACACGGGAACGGTAAAAGGCACTTGTAAGGACTTTGAGGGAAAACCCATAACCGGAGCCACACTCGAATGGGTGAATTTGAATACGGGACGCAAATATTCACTGAAAACCAATAATAAGGGCGAATATTTTTCGCTGGGCATTGATCCGGGAAAATACAACGTCGCGCTCATGAAGGACGGGAAGCAGCTTTATGCCTTCCAGAATTTCCCCGTGGGCCTCGAAGAAGTCACACTGGATTTTGATTTGCAGAAGGAACAGGCACAGCAAGCCGCCGGAGCGGGTTTGACGCCGGAACAATTAAAGAAACAGGAAGAGGAGCAAGCCAAAGCGCAGAAGGAATCGTCCACGGTCAAAGCTTTGAATGAGAAGCTGGCAGCCGCGAAGGCTGCCTCCGATGCAGGAAACTTTGATGAGGCGATCGCCCAACTCCATGAAGCCACGCAGATGGACGCGACGCGCGATCTCATCTGGTTCAAACTGGCGGAGGCGTATCGCAACTCGGCGCTCAAGCAGACCGATCCGGACGAGAAAAAGAAACGACTGGAGGAAGCGGCTGCGGACGATCAGAAAGCGGTGGACATCAAGAAAGCGGCCTACGACGCCGCAACCACAAAGAAACCGGACGACGCCAAGACTCTGGCAGCCTACTACAACAACTTGGGTGACGCCGAAGGGCGTGTAGGCAAAGTTGATGATGCAGCAAAAGCTTATGACGCGGCGGCCGCGCTAAATCCGGAAGGAGCGGCCGGTTACTACTTCAATCAAGGAGCGGTTTACGTTAATGCAAACCGCACGGATGAGGCCATTGCCGCATTTGACAAGGCCATCGCGGCGGACCCCAATCGCGCCGACGCTTATTATCAAAAAGGCGTGAGCTTGCTCGGTAAAGCCAAAACGGATGCGAGCGGCAAGGTCATTCCCGCGCCCGGAACGTCGGACGCCTTCAATAAATACCTGCAACTTGCGCCCACGGGGCCATATGCAGAACAAGCGAAAACGATGCTGCAGTACATTGGCAGCACGGTGGACATCAATTACGGCAAGAAAACCAAGAAATAGCTCCCTTGCCGTAATGAAGGGGCGGCTGCGGCCGCCCTTTATTCATGCGCAAAATGATTGAAAAATAGGGCCGAGGAACGAATGTTACCAAGGTCTGACGGGTTAGCGTTCTTTTCTAGAAGCTTGCCGATGGTTTCGCTAGATTGTAATCGGGTGTGACCGGCTTGGGGCGGGTCCGCACCCAGCCATATGGCCTCGCCGGGCACAGCGCCGATCGCGGTGACGCTTGAACCCTCGACCGGTTCAGGAGCGACGCAGGCCTTGCTTGCGGCTATGCTGCGAGCCAATGAGCGGGTGAGCGACCTGATTTTTTCGCCTGGTCGTCCGCCGCAGGTCGAAGTACTGGGGGAATTGATTCCGGTCATCGCGCCCGGCTTGCGCGCCCTGACGACAGACGACACGCGCCGGATTGCCTCCGACCTAATCGGCAATAACAAGCAGGCGATTACAAGCCTGCGCGAGCAAGGCTCGTGCGACGTTTCCTACGGATTGCCAGGGTTGGCACGCTTTCGGGTAAATGTGTTCATCCAGCGCGGCAGTTGCGCGGTGGTGATGCGCGCGATTCCCACGACGATTCCCACCTTCGAAGGCCTGGGGCTGCCGGCACACATGGCGGAGATTGCCGGACTGAATGAAGGCATCGTTCTGGTTGCAGGACCACGAGGATCGGGAAAATCTTCGACGCTCGCGGCATTACTCGACTGCATCAACGAAAAACAAAATTGCCATATTTTGACGATCGAAGATCCAATTGAATTCCTGCACAATCACAAGCGAAGTACAGTGCATCAGCGGGAGATGCACAGCGACGCGTCCAATTTTGCGCAGGCGCTCAGATCGGCACTGCGGCAGGCGCCGAAGGTGATTATGGTCGGTGACTTACGGGACCGCGAAACAATCGAAATGATGCTGGAAGCGGCCGAAACCGGCCATCTGGTGCTTTCGAGCATGAACAGCGCTGACGTCAGCAAGACGGTGGAACGCATGGTGGCGGCCTTTGCGCCAGCCGAGCAGGCGGGCGCGCGTGGCCGTCTCGCCAAGACGCTCCGCTGGGTGGTCGCGCAACGGCTGATTCCACGAAAGGATGGAAGCGGCCGGGTAGCCGCATTCGAAATTCTAAAGGTCAATCCTCGGTCGATGCATTGCCTGGAGACGTACGACCATAGCGGGCAGGCGCTGCTTAGGGTGATGAAAGAAGGACGCGACGAAGGTATGCAGTACTTTGACGGGGAGATTAGCCGCCTCGTGGAGCGCGGTTTAGTGGACGTGGAAGTCGCGGCGCGTCACGCGACGAGTGCTGAGGACGTACGGCGAGCAGTCGCAGGCTAGCGACAGATTCAACCTCCTGGTCACGGATTCCGCGTAATAAAAGCAAAGGCCTGCTGGGCGGGTCCAGAATGAAGAGCGGGGGAGGTAATTCAGAACCTCCCAAATCATCTATCATCTTCCTGAATGTCCTCTGATTCGGTTTCCGTTGAGATCCTCAGTTTTGAAGATGCACGGCATCGTGTGGAAGCACATGCGGCCCGAATGCAGCCGCCCGCCTGCGAGACTGTCGAGTTGCTGAAGGCGGCAGGACGCGTGCTGGCGGAACCGGTTGTGGCGGACCGGGACTTTCCACCATTCCGGCGCGCCACGCGGGATGGATATGCCCTGCGGGCCGCAGATCTTGAACCGCTTCCGGCAGTACTCAAAGTGATTGGGGAAATCAAGGCGGGCAGCAATCCCGGGCTCACAGTGGCACCAGGGCAGGCGGCGGCGATTATGACGGGAGCGCCCGCGCCGTCGGGCAGCAACGCGGTAGTGATGGTGGAATATACCAGCTTGCGAGGAGACACCGTTGAAATCACGCGGGCGGTGAAGGCTGGCGAGAATATTGTGCCCACAGGTACAGAGGCAAAACGCGGAGCACGGCTGCTGAGTGAGGGAGCGCTTATAGATCACGCTGTGATTGCCGCAGCCGCATCGGTGGGAATGACGGGTTTGAAGGTGTATCAGAAGCCGCGAGTCGCAGTCCTGGCGACCGGGGATGAAGTTGTCGATGTAGCAAAGATACCGGGCGCCAGTCAGATTCGGAACTCTAACAGCTATTCCATAGCAGCGCAGGTCAACGCAGCGGGCGGCGAAGCGGTAGTGCTGCCTGTTGCGCCCGACGAACCGAACGAATTGCGCAAGTGGATCACGCGCGGGTTGGAAGCGGACCTATTACTGCTTTCCGGCGGCGTTTCGGCGGGAAAGTACGACCTGGTGGAGCAGGTTTTGGAAGGATTGAAAGCCGAGTTCTTCATACGGGGCGCGCGGATTCAGCCGGGGAAACCGGTGGTGTTTGGAAGGACAGGCACGCCATCCGGCGCGAAATATTTTTTTGGGTTGCCGGGAAATCCCGTATCCACGATGGTGACGTTTGATTTGTTTGCCCGACCGATGATTGAAGCGCTGAGCGGACAGGGGTTGCGCAAGCTCGTGTTTTTTTCGGCTCGATTGAAAATGGCGATTAAAACCAAACCTGGTTTGAAGCGATTTTTGCCGGCAATTTTTTCAGGAGAATTTGAAGATACGGAAGTGGAATTGGCGGGATGGCAGGGATCGGGAGACATTGCGACGATGGCGCGGGCGAATTGCTATATCGTAGTGCCGCCGGACCGGGAGCGGATTGAGGCAGGAGAGTGGGTTGCCATTCTTCCGCGGTAGGAGGCAGGTAAGATAGTTGATAAGCATGCCGAAAAAGCTCTCACATTATGACGCCGCCGGCCGCGCCAGGATGGTGGATGTCTCGAGCAAGAAGGTTACGTGGCGCGAGGCTGAGGCAAGTGCGTTTGTAGCGATGAGTCGAAATGTGTTGCGGGCGCTGCCAAACAACCCGAAGGGCGATCCGCTGGAGGTGGCACGAGTGGCCGGAATTATGGCGGCGAAACGGACGGCGGAGTTGATTCCGATGTGCCATCCGCTGGCTTTGACACATGTGGATGTGAGTTTGGAGGTACGCAAGAATGGAGTTGCCATCCGGACGAAAGTCGCGACTTCGGGCCAAACCGGAGTGGAAATGGAGGCGATGGTGGCTGCGAGCGTGGCGGCGCTGACGGTGTACGATATGTGTAAGGCGCTGGACAAGGGGATTGAGATCCGTGAGATTGCGCTCGAGCGGAAATCCGGCGGGAAGAGCGGTGACTACTCGCGCAAACGAAAACAAGCATGAGTGACAATGTGAAATTGTTGCTGGTCGAGGACAATCCCATGGTGCTGGGATTGCTCAAAGGCGCGCTCACGCCACTTGCGAGAGTAACGACGGCGAACGATGCAGCCGACGCATTGTTGAAGGCGATTGACGATCCTCCGGACGTGCTGGTGAGCGATTACCGCATGCCGGGCATGGATGGGCGGCAGTTAATGGAGAAGTTGAAGAGCAGGCCTGGAACCGCGGGAACGGCGGTGATTCTGCTGGCGACCAAAGCCGACATCGCGGAGAAGTTGAGTGGATTGAGTTATCCCGTGGACGATTTCGTAGAGAAGCCGTTTTTTCTTAGAGAGGCCGTTCAGCGCATCAAGCGGACGATTGACAAGCTTTCGCTAGAGAAAATGGCAAAGGCCGCGCAATCGGATGGCGTGCTGCGAGGCAGCCTGCTGCAAATGAATGTGATTGACCTGGTGCAGTCGCTTGAAATGGGACGGAAGAGTTGCTCACTGACTTTCACGAAGAAAGGCGAGAAGTGCGAGATGTACTTCGTGGAAGGCCAGGTCACGCATGCTGCATATGGGGATCTGGTCGGCGATCCGGCGGTGTTCAAAGTTCTGCGCTGGACGGATGGCAACTTCGAGATGAACTTCGACGGCAAGAGCGCGAAGCGAACCACAGAATTGAATACGCAAGGCCTGCTGATGGAGGGCTTGCGATTGCTCGATGAAGCCAACAATGCGGGCGGCGACGCGGCGCCGGTCGCGCCCAACGCACCAGCAGCAAGTACCAAAAAAGAAGAGGAAGAAGATGTCCTCCTCGACTCGTGAGGAGTTGACAGCGGCGGTGCTCACCGTCAGCGATTCTTCCTTCCGGGGCGAGCGACCGGATGCGTCGGGACCAGCCGTGGCAGAGTTCCTTCAGAACAATAAATTCATGGTCGTCGCCACCCGG
>Ga0181537_10000031_pt1 | contig 128238 bp, 124 predicted proteins | sample PEATcosm2014_Bin_39_FD_119765 | JGI IMG/M metagenome (GOLD analysis project Ga0181537, IMG submission 119765) | Peatland microbial communities from MTU Mesocosm Facility, Houghton, MI, USA - PEATcosm2014_Bin23_10_metaG | ecosystem: Environmental > Terrestrial > Soil > Wetlands > Peat | place... | reverse complement strand
GACGGGCGTGGAAATGTTCCGCAAGCTGCTGGACGAAGGGATTGCGGGAGACAACGTCGGGTTGCTGCTGCGCGGCACGGAAAAAGATGAAGTGGAGCGCGGGCAAGTGTTGGCCAAGCCGGGCTCGATTACGCCGCACACGAAGTTCAAGGCGGAAGCGTACGTGTTGACGAAGGAAGAAGGCGGGCGGCACACGCCATTTTTTACCGGCTACCGGCCGCAATTCTACTTCCGCACGACGGATGTGACCGGAGATGTGAAGCTGCCGCAAGGTGTGGAGATGGTGATGCCGGGAGATAACGTGTCGGCGGAGATCACGCTGATTACACCGGTGGCTTTGGAGAAGGGGTTGCGGTTCGCGATTCGCGAAGGCGGCCACACGGTGGGAGCCGGCGCGGTTGCCGAGATCATCGAGTAAATATGCCCAACGGAGAAAAAATTCGGATTCGTTTGAAGGCGTACGATCATCGCATTCTCGATCAATCGACGCGGGAGATTGTCGAAACCGCGAAGCGTACCGGCGCAGATGTAGCCGGTCCGATTCCGCTGCCGACAGTCATCAACCGCTGGACAGTTTTGCGCTCGCCGCACGTGGACAAAAAATCGCGCGAGCAATTTGAAATGCGCACGCACAAACGGCTAATCGACATTCTCGATCCGACTCCGGACACGGTGGACGCGCTGATGAAGCTGGATCTTCCTCCGGGAGTGGACGTCGAGATCAAAGCTTTTGGACGAGAGCACACAGGCAAGTAACGCACGCGATTTAAAAACGCGAAGGAAAGAGCGAACGAAATGGCGGTCAACGGCATACTCGGAATAAAACTTGGCATGACGCAGGTCTTCGCCGAAGACGGTACCGCGGTTCCCTGCACGGTTCTGCAAGCAGGCCCGTGTGTGGTGGTCCAGCGGCGAACGAAGGACAAAGATGGCTACGACGCGGTGCAGTTGGGCCTGGTCGAATTCATCAAGCCGCAGCGCGTGAACAAAGCCCTGACTGGCCATTTCAAAAAGGCCGGCGTCGCGCCGCTGCGATACGTTGGCGAATTTCGAATCGACGATTCGAAGGATGAAGCCAAGCCCGGCGACCGCGTCTTGGTGGATCATTTCAAAATCGGCGAGTTCGTGGACGTTACCGGCGTCAGCAAAGGCAAAGGGTTTCAAGGCGGCGTGAAACGCTGGCACTTCCGCGGCGGCGATGCTTCGCACGGTTCGATGTTTCATCGCGCACCCGGCGGCATTGGCGCCAGTTCGTTTCCATCGCGCGTGTGGCCCGGGCAGCATTTTCCGGGACACATGGGAAACGAGCGCAAGACTTCCAAGAATTTGCGCGTGGTAAAAGTTGATTCAGAAGAAAACTTGCTGCTCGTTTGTGGCGCCGTTCCTGGCCCGGCGGGCAGATACATTTTCATTCGCAAGGCCAAAGCGGCCCTGTAGAGAGACGACGATGCCTGTAGCGGACGTAAAAAATCTTGAAGGCAAGAAGATCGGCACGATTGACTTGGCCGATGACGTGTTTGGCGTGAAGGTAAACGCGCACCTGCTGCACGAAGCGGTGCGGCACTATCTCGCGGGCAAGCACGCCGGAACGCACAAAACCAAGGACAAGAGCGAAGTCAGCGGTTCGGGTAAAAAACTCTGGAAGCAAAAGGGAACCGGCCGCGCGCGCGTTGGCTCGATCCGCTCTCCACTCTGGCGCCACGGCGGCACGGTACATGGTCCGACGCCGCGCAGCTATTCGTACGCGTTGCCGAAAAAAATGATTATCGGCGCGTTGCGTTCGGCGCTTTCGTCAAAACTGGCTGAACAGAAGATGACCATTGTCGATGCGTGGGAGCTCGAAACGCACAAGACCAAATCATTTCGAGAGACGCTGACGCGGCTCGATAAGGAAACGCCTTCGATCCTGCTTGTGGACAACAGCTCGAACGTCAACCTCGAGCGCGCCAGCCGCAATATCGATGGCTTGACGCTGGTTCCGACGAATGCTCTCGAAGCCTACGATTTGCTGCGGCACGATCATTTGATGATGTCGCGCGAGGCAGCTGTGAAGCTCAGCCGCGCGCTTTCCGCCGCTCCGCTGGAAGAGCCGATACAGATTCAGCCGGCACCGTCTTCGCCGGCAAAGCATGAAGTCGCCGAAAAGAGCGAGCACGCCAAGACTCCGGCAAAGGCGCACGCGAAAGCTCATGCCGCGCCGAAAGCCGCCAAGAAGCATGCGGCTGAAAAGAAAGAAAAGCCGAAGGCCAAAGCCAAGCCTAAGTCGAAAAAGGACAAGTAATGGATACCAGGCTCTATCAAGTGATCAAGCGGCCCATCATCACCGAGAAGGGTCTCGGCGTGAAAGAGACGCAGCACACCGTGGTATTCGAAGTCGCGTCGGATGCCACCAAAACTGAAATCAAAGAAGCGGTACAGCGCGTTTTCAAAGTGAAAGTGGATCACGTTCGCACCGCGAATTTTCACGGCAAGTTTCGGCGCCGCGGACGCGCGGAAGGGTTTCGCAGCGATTGGAAGAAAGCGTACGTGCGGTTGGCTGAAGGCGAAAAAATGATCGAGTACGCCGACAACATTTAGTTTCGGCGAGGTTTGGGAGCGAATCCGCTCCGGAGCAGGCAAGAGGCAACGATGGCACTGAAGACATTTAAACCATATACACCGTCAAGACGTTTTCTCACCATGCTCGATAAGAGCGAGGTGACCAAACAAACGCCGGAAAAATCGCTGGTGGAATCCAAGAAACGCTCCGGCGGACGCAATGCTCAAGGCGAAATCACTTCCTGGCATCGTGGCGGCGGTCACGCGCGGAAGTATCGCAACATCGATTTCCGCCGCGACAAGACGGGCATCCCGGCGAAGGTTGCCTCGATCGAATACGACCCCAACCGTTCGTCGCGAATTGCATTGCTACACTACGCGGACGGCGAGAAGCGTTACATTTTGCAGCCGGTGGGGCTGGAAGTCGGCATGACGGTGCAGAACGGCGAAGGCGCGGACATTCTTCCGGGCAACGCCATGAAGTTCCGAAACATTCCGCCCGGCACCATGGTCCACAATCTTGAGCTTTTTCCCGGCAAGGGCGGCCAAGTGGTTCGCGCGGCCGGCGGAGCAGCGCAGCTTTTGAGCAAAGAAGGCGACCTCGCGCTGGTGAAGCTGCCTTCGGGCGAAGTCAGGCGATTTAGCGTCGAGTGCATGGCCACCATCGGACAGCTTGGAAATCTGGATCACGAAAACGTGACCTACGGAAAAGCAGGCCGCACGCGTTGGCATGGCAAACGGCCCACCGTGCGCGGCGTGGCGATGAACCCGGTGGATCACCCGCACGGCGGTGGTGAAGGCCGCGTGAAGGGAAACCATCCGCAGACTCCGTGGGGTTTTCCGACCCTTGGCGCGAAGACGCGCAAGAAGCGCAAGAGCAGCAGGATGATCGAACAACGGCGCAAGCCGTAGTTTCGAAAACAGAGAGCAACCTAATGACAGCCACTCGAACATCACGACGGTCAGCAAGGCGGACGCCACGGCGAACCGCGCGAGCGCGGAAATCCACTCCCCGGCGCGCAGCGAAGCCGGCAGCGAAATTGGTTTCGAAACTTACGCCCGCCCCGCAAGTGCAGCTCCGATTGTGCAAGTCGGGCTGGGCCGTGATTGTGGAAAAGATTCCCAACGCGCAAGGGACCCGTTTCGTGTGTCCCTTCTGTCCGTTGTCGCACCGAGTCTCCGGCCCGGTGCGTGGATTCAAAAAAGTTCGCCGCGCGCAGTGGATTAAGCTGCGCCGTGTGGAGGAGTAAGAAGCCCGATGCCGCGTTCGCTCAAGAAAGGTCCCTTCATCGATGACCACCTGCGTATTAAGGTGGAAGCGCTGAATACCAGGAATGAAAAGAAAGTTCTGAAGACGTGGTCGCGCCGGTCAACGATTCTGCCGGACATGATCGGCCACACCATCGCGGTTCACAACGGAAAGAAATTTATTCCGGTTTACATCACCGAGCAGATGGTGGGACACAAACTCGGCGAATTTTCGCCCACGCGCACCTTTAAGGGCCACGCCGTGAAAGCGGCGCTCGAAAGGGCGGCGGCGGCAGCTCCAGCTGGAGCGCCTACCGGTGCCGGAGCGGCTGGTAGCGGCGCAGCAGCGGCGCCAAAGGCATAAATGATGGCAACGGCGACTCAAGTTTCAACGCAAATTGAAGGGATAGCGAAGGCCCGCTACATTCGCGTCTCGCCGCAAAAGGCGAGGCTGGTGATTGACTTGATCCGTGGTGAGCGCGCGGAAGCGGCTTTGCACACTCTGCGATTCACGAAAAAGCGTGTAGCCAAGGAAATCGAGAAAACGCTGCGCAGCGCGATCGCCAATGCTGAGCGCAAAGCGGAAGACGCAGGCGAATCGCTGGACGTGGACGCGCTGTTCGTCACCCGCTGCTACGTGAACGAAGGCCCGCGCTGGAAGCGTATGCGTCCCGCGCCGATGGGCCGCGGCTTTCGTTATCAGAAGCGCACCGCTCATATCGTTGTGGAAGTAGCGGAACACCACCGCGCCGCAGCAGAGCGAATGACTGCAGCCGCCGAGGAAGCGCAAGCATCCAAGGGCGTGCGCGGAGCAGTGCGCAAGGCTCGCAAGGCTTTTGAGAAGCGCGCAAAACAGCAAGGACCGAAAAAGAAGAAGTAGGAGGACAGTTTGGGGCAGAAAACACATCCGTACGGTTTTCGGTTGGGCTACAACAAAGTCTGGAAGTCACGCTGGTTTGCCAAGCGCGATTACGCCGACTTGTTGCATGAAGACGTTCAGCTTCGCAAAGTGCTGAAGGAGAAGTTGAAGTCAGCCGGCATCAGCGGGATTGACGTGGAGCGTGCTGCGAACAAGCTGGTCGTCCGAATCTACACCGCGCGTCCTGGAATCATCATCGGGCGCAAGGGTTCGGAAATTGACAAGCTGAAGAGCGACGTGCAGAAGCGCACCAAGCGCGAAGTGCACATCGACATTCAGGAAGTGCACCGCCCCGAACTCGATGCGCAACTGGTGGCCGAGTCGATTGCGTTGCAGCTTGAAAAGCGCGTCGCATTCAGACGGGCCATGCGCAAAGCGGTAGATTCCGCGTTGCGATTCGGGTGCAAAGGCATCAAGGTGCGTGTCGCGGGCCGCTTGAACGGCGCCGAAATCGCGCGCAAAGAATGGTACTTGCAAGGGCGCTTGCCGCTTCAGACTTTGCGGGCGGACATTGATTACGGCACAGCCGAGGCGCACACAACCTACGGCGTGATTGGCGTGAAGTGCTGGGTTTATCAGGGCGAGAAAATCCCGCAACGCGGCGGGAAAACCGGAACAACCTCGGAAGTTTAGAAGTTTAAGGAAACGGGTCCAATACCATGTTGATGCCGAAAAAAGTTAAGTACCGCAAGCAACAGCGCGGGCGCCGTACCGGAAAAGCCTGGCGCGGCGGTTCGCTCGCTTTCGGCGAGTACGGATTGAAAGCGATGGAGCCGGCATGGATCACCGACCGGCAAATCGAAGCGGCTCGCGTTGCAATCACGCGGTTCATCAAGCGCGGCGGAAAACTTTGGATCCGCATTTTTCCGGACAAACCCTTCACCAAGAAGCCCGCTGAGACTCGAATGGGTAAGGGCAAAGGGCCACCGGAGCATTGGGTTGCGGTGGTAAAGCCCGGCCGTGTGATGTTCGAAATGGCCGGCGTGGATCTTGCCGCAGCAACCGAAGCGATGGCGCTTGCCTCGCACAAGTTGCCGATACGAACGAAGTTTGTAAGCCGCGCGGAGGAACTGTAATGGCAGGGCGTACTGCAAAGTTGCGTGAGATGAATCACGGCGAGCTCGAAGTGCAGCAGCAGGAACTGGCCGAGCAGATTTTTCGCCTGCGGTTCCAGCTCTCCACCGGGCAAGCGGAAGGTTTGAAGAAATTGCGGGAAGCGAAGCGCGATCTAGCGCGAATCAAAACTCTTCTGCGCGAAGCTGAATTGAGGAAAGCGTAATGGCGAACGAAACAGCAACGAAAACCGCGGCGAGTCAGGAAGGCGCTCACGTTCGCGGCGTGCGTCAGGAACTGACCGGCGTGGTGAGCAGCGCGAAGATGCAGAAAACGATTGTGGTGAAGGTCGTTCGCGCGGTTCAGCATCCGCTCTACCACCGAGTCGTGCGGCACACCAAGAAATATTACGCGCACGACGAAACCGGAGAAGCGCGCGTCGGCGACACCGTACGAATTGTTTCCACCCGGCCGCTTTCGAAATTGAAGCGCTGGCGGCTTGAAGAAGTGGTGGCGCGCTCAACGCGAGCGTAACTTGAAACTGTAGCGGAACTAAGGGAGCAAGACCATGGTTCAGATGCGGACATGGCTGACGGTGGCCGACAATTCCGGCGCGCGCCAATTGACCTGCATCCTCCCGGTGGGAGGAGATGCGGGATTGGTGGCCGGATTGGGCGACGTAATTACCGCCGCCGTGAAGGAGGCGACGCCTGACAGCCAGGTGAAAAAGGGCAAAGTCGTGCGCGCAGTGGTTGTGCGCACCAGGAAAGAGCACCGGCGGAGGGATGGCACCTACATCCGTTTTGACGACAACGCTGCGGTGCTAATCAACGATGCGGGCGAGCCCATTGGTACGCGCGTCTTCGGGCCGGTAGCCCGCGAGCTGCGCGAAAAGAAGTTCACCAAAATTATCTCGCTGGCCCCGGAAGTGTGGTAGCGATGAGAGAACCTAAAGTAAAACCCGACGCGCACGGCATTCGCCACGGCGACATGGTGAAAGTGATGGCAGGCCGCTCGAAAGGCAAGAGCGGAAAAGTGCTGTCCGTGAATCTGTGGAAGGACACAGTCACGGTCGAGCACACGAACATGATCAAGCGGCACACGCGCCCCAATCCGTCGAAGAACATCAAAGGTGGCATCCTGGAAAAGGAAGGGCCGATTCACGTTTCCAACGTAATGCTGCTCTGCCCGGGATGCGGAAAACATACCCGCGCCGGACATACTACGCTGCCGGATGGCACCAAAGTGCGCACTTGCCGCCGCTGCGATACCACTTTTGAGAGCTAGAGGCCGAGAGAAGAAATGATCACGCGTCTACATGAAAAGTATCGCAAAGAAGCCATCCCGGCGCTTTCGAAGCGTTTCGGATACACCAATACGATGGCCGTCCCTCGCGTTTCGAAAGTGACGGTAAACATCGGCATGGGCGAGGCCAGCGCGAACGTGAAGCTGCTCGACACAGCCGTAGCCGAGCTCGGGCAAATCGCCGGACAGAAGCCCGTGATTACCCGCGCCAAAAAGTCCATCGCGAATTTCAAGATTCGCAAAGGCATGCCCATCGGCTGCATGGTCACCTTGCGCGGCGAAAGAATGTACGAATTTCTCGACCGCCTCTCGGCGATCGTTCTGCCGCGCGTTCGCGACTTTAAAGGGCTGCCGCCGAATTCGTTCGACGGCCGCGGCAATTACACCATCGGCATTAAGGACCAACTTGTTTTCCCGGAGATCGATTACACCCGGGTAGACAAAATCAAGGGCATGAACGTCACCATAACCACCACCGCACGCAACGACGAAGAAGGGCGCGAGCTGCTGAAGCTGCTCGGCGTTCCTTTCCGGGCGTAAGGAGAACTACAAAGCATGGCGCGTACCAGTCAGTTCGCGAAGATGAAGAAGAAGCTGAAATACAAAATCCGTAACCGGAACCGTTGCCGAATCTGCGGACGTCCGCGCGGGTTTCTCCGTAAATTTGAAATGTGCCGCATCTGTTTCCGCGGACACGCGCTCAAGGGAGAAATTCCCGGCGTGGTGAAGGCTAGCTGGTAAGGAAGGAAGAATGACCACTGATCCCATTGCCGATTTGTTGACGCGAATTCGAAACGGTTCGCGGGCGAAGCATTCGCGAGTCGATATGCCTTCGTCGAAGTTGAAGATTGAATTCGCCCGTATTTTGAAGGACGAGGGTTACCTCGCGAATTACAAAGTGGTGGAAGAACAAAAGGGAAAGAAAACGCTGCGCTGTTTTCTGCGCTACACGCCGGATCGCCGCAGCGTGATCACCGACTTGAAGCGCATCTCGCGGCCGGGATCCAGGCGCTACATTCCTAAGACCGGAATTCGTCCGGTAGTCGGCGGAATGGGTATTTCAATACTGTCCACGCCCCGCGGATTGATGACCGGGCAGTCGGCGCGCAAGGCCGGCGTCGGCGGCGAAATAATGTGCGAAGTTTGGTAGGAATTTCTTAACCAAGAGGATTTCAGAGAGCTATGTCGCGAATTGGAAACAAAATAATTCCGGTACCCTCCGGCGTAAAAGTGCAGATCAAGGACGACTCCGTCGATGTGCAGGGCCCCAAGGGCAAAATGCACGTGCCGGTGCCGCGGGGGATCTCCTTCGAACAGAAGGACGGCATTCTCGTCGCCAAGCGCGAGTCTGACCAACAGCGCGCCTTGCACGGACTGGCGCGCGCTCTAGTCGCCAACGCCGTCACCGGCGTCACCACTGGTTTCAAGAAGGATCTCGACATCGTAGGCGTCGGGTACCGCGCCGAAGTGAAAGGCAAGAATGTGGTGCTGGCGCTTGGGTACTCGCATCCAATTGAGTTCCCGATCCCGGAAGGAATTTTGATCGCGGTGGAAAAGCAGACGCACATGTCGGTTTCCGGTGCGGATAAGAATCAAGTCGGACAAGTAGCCGCGAATCTTCGCGCGTTGCGTCCGCCCGACCCGTACAAGCAGAAGGGCATTCGCATCACGGGCGAGCGGTTGAAGAAAAAAGCAGGCAAGGCAGGCGCGAAGTCGGCGTCCGCTTAGCCCTCAGGGAGAACGAGAATGGCAGCACCTGTTCGAAGATTATCGCGGGAAGCGCACCGTCGCCGGATTCACGTGCGTACGCGCCAAACGCTTTCAGGGACGCCCGAGCGGCCGCGCCTTTGCGTGCATCGCTCTACCAAGCATATTCGCGCACAGGTTGTGGACGATCAAACCGGCCGGACGCTTGCCTCCGCGAGCTCGCTCGACGGAGAAGTGAAAAAGCTCATCAAAGGTGGCGGAAACATCGCCGCCGCCAAAATCGTCGGCAAAGCGATTGCCGAGCGCGCACGCGACAAAGGCGTCGAAAAAGTTGTCTACGATCGCGGCGGTTATCAATATCACGGCCGCGTGAAAGCGCTTGCCGAAGCAGCCCGAGAGGCGGGCCTGAAGTTCTAACAATTATGCCGAAACAAGAGCTCAAAGATACGCTTTCAGTTCGCCGGCTGGTAGAAACCAATCAGGCGAACCTCAAAGACCAAGTGGTTTCGATTAACCGCTGCACGAAAGTGGTGAAGGGCGGCAAGAATCTAAGCTTCTCCGCGCTCGTGGTGGTGGGCGATCAGGGCGGCCACGCCGGCTTTGGCATGGGCAAGGCGCGCGAAGTCCCCATGGCCATCCGCAAAGCCATTGAAGCAGCGAAGAAAAATATGGTGAAGCTGAATCTGAAGGGCACCACGATTCCGCACCAGGTTCTCGGAAGTTACGGTTCCGGCCAGGTTCTATTGAAGCCCGCTCCCGAAGGAACCGGCGTGATCGCGGGCGGTCCGGTGCGTGCAGTGATGGAGGTTGCGGGGATCCAGAATGTGTTGACCAAGTCCTTGGGCACTTCGAATCCGCATAACGTGATTAAAGCGACGTTTGACGCGCTTTTGCACCTGAAGGACGCTGCGAAAGTAGCCGAAAATCGCGGCAAGGGAGCGGAAGAGCCGGCGTCTTAGCCGCTGCTCCCGAAAAATACAATGACACCGACCAAGAAAAAATCAGCAGGCAAGTCCGGTAAACAGCCGGGCACTCTGAAGATCAAGTGGGTCGTAAGCTTCATCGGTTGCCCTCGCGGCATGCGGCAAACCATTCGCGGTCTGGGTTTCCGCCGGATGCAGCAAGTGGTTGAGCATCCCGACAACCCTTCGATTCGCGGCATGATCGCGAAAGTCCATCATTTGGTTAGGATTGAGGAATAGGCATGGCTATTAAACCGACACTCTCTAATCTGAAACCTCCGCGCGGCTCGCGTCATCGAAAGGTGCGCGTGGGACGCGGCATGGGATCGAAGATGGGCAAGACTTCCGGCGCAGGCAACAAAGGCCAGCAATCCCGCCGAGGCTATTCCCGGCGCGCCGGTTTTGAAGGCGGCCAAATGCCCTTACACCGGCGCTTGCCGAAGCGCGGTTTTTCAAGCCCGTTTCGGAAGGCGTATGCGGTGGTCAATGTCGAAAGCCTGAACGTGTTTGAAGCCGGCGAAACAATTTCACCCGATCTGTTGTTCGGCCGCGGCATCGTCCGCGTCGAGCGTGAAGCACTGAAAATTTTGGGCAGTGGAGATTTGAAAGTGGCGCTGACGGTACAAGCGCACGCGTTCAGCAAATCGGCGGAAGAAAAGATTACAGCCGCCGGAGGAAAAGTCGAAGTCTTAAAATGAACCCGTTAAGAAAGCTCGTCGAGGCATTTCGAAATATTTTCAGCACGCCGGACCTGCGTAATCGAGTCTTGTTTACGCTGGCGTTGCTGGGGGTGTATCGCCTCGGCGCTTTCATTCCTACGCCGGGAATCAATACCGCTTTGCTGCAACAGCTTTTCGAGCAGGGCCGCGGTTCGGTGCTCGGTATCATTGATCTTTTCAGCGGCGGCAATTTCCGCCGGCTCACGATTTTCGCTCTGGGCATCATGCCCTACATCACCGCATCCATCATTTTGCAGTTGATGGTGGTGGTGTGGCCTTACCTCGAGCGCTTGCAAAAAGAAGGCGAGCTCGGGCGCCGCAAGATTACGCAATACACGCGCTATTTGACCATCGTGCTGAGCGCGTTTCAGTCTTTTACCATCGCCGAAACGTTGACGCGCCAGAACATGGCCGGCCAGGCGCTCGTTTATCATCCTGGCCCGCGCTTTATCATGATGACCATGCTTACCCTCACCACGGGTTCCGCATTCATCATGTGGCTGGGTGAGCAGATTAGCGATCGCGGAATCGGCAACGGAATGTCGCTCATTATTTTTGCCGGAATCGTAGTGGGATTGCCGCGCGCAGTCGGCGATCTCTGGGACAAAGCCAAGACGCAGCAGTGGGGTTCGTTCACGCCCATTGCCTTGCTCGGTCTAATAGCTCTGATGTTAGCGGTCGTCGCCTTTATTGTGTTCGTCGAAGGTGGCCAGCGGCGCATTCCTGTGCAGTACGCTAAACGCGTGATGGGGCGCAAGGTGATGGGCGGGCAGATGACTTACCTGCCTTTGCGCGTGAATTCCGGCGGCGTGATTCCGCCGATCTTCGCGAGTTCGTTGCTGACCTTCCCGCAGACGATTGCGCTGTTTTTTCAGAGTAAATCGCCTTTTTTGGGAAAGCTGGCGAATCAGATCAAGTGGGGCGAGCCGCTGTACACATTGATTTACGTGACGCTCATCATTTTCTTCGCATTTTTTTACGTGGGCATCATTTTCAATCCCACCGAGCTTGCGGACAATATGCGTAAGTACGGCGGGTTCATACCCGGAATTCGGCCGGGGCGGAACACGTCGGAATATATCAATCGCATTTTGACGCGCTTGACGTTTGTGGGCGGCGTTTACTTGGCCATCGTTTGCTTGCTGCCCGAATGGATGATTTCCGGCATTCACTTGCAGCATTTGTGGCTCGTCGGTAATTGGTTCGATCAGCACATGTGGCGTTTTGTGCTCGACGGGCTGAACGTGCAGTTCTATTTTGGCGGCACTTCGCTGCTGATCGTCGTCGGCGTGGCCATGGACACGGTGCAACAGCTCGAAGCCCAGCTCGTCATGCGAAATTATGATGGGTTTGTCCGCAAGGGTCGAGTGCGAGGCCGTCGCAATTAATGACGGCTCGGCGGCGGTGTGTATGACGCTCAAACGGGCGTTTATTTTTCTGGGCCCGCCAGGAGCCGGTAAAGGCACGCAAGCCACGCGTGCCGCGAAACGCTGGGGTCTGCCGCATCTTTCTACCGGCGACATGCTGCGCGACGCCGTAACGCGCGGAACGGAACTGGGCCGGCTGGCCAAGCCGATCATGGAACGCGGCGAGCTGGTGCCCGATAATATTGTGATGGGCATGGTCGAAGAAAGGCTGGCCCAGCAGGATTGCGCCGAGGGATTTATCTTCGACGGCTTTCCGCGCACTGTTCCGCAAGCGGAACAGCTTGATTTGATTCTCAAGCGGCGCGGTTTCGGGAAGCCGCTGGTGGTCGAGTTTCACGTGAATTACGACATGCTCGTGCGTCGCGTGGCCGGTCGTTGGACGTGCAGTGTCGGCGGCGAGACTTACAATATTTACGAGCATCCGCCGAAAGTGCCGGGGATTTGCGACGTGGACGGCGGAAAATTAATTCAGCGGTCGGATGACACCGCGGAGACGGTGAAAGAGCGCTTGGCAGCCTACGAGCGCAAGACGAAACCGCTGGGGGATTACTATCGCAAGAACGGTGTTTTGGAAACCGTGGATGGCTCGAAGAGTGTGGAAGAAGTTAGTCGTGCACTGAGTGAAATTTTTGCGCGCGCGGCGGGGCGAGATGGTCATCTGTAAATCGCCGAAAGAACTCGAAAAGATGTACCAGGCCGGCCAGATCGTCTGGGGTGCGCTCGAAAAGATGCGCGCCATCGTTCGGCCGGGCATCTCGACCAAGGAACTCGACGAGTTTGCAGAAGCTTTCACCGCGGAGCATCATGCGCGGCCGGCTTTCAAAGGGTATCGCGGATATCCGGGTTCGGTGTGCACTTCGATCAACCAGGAAGTGGTGCACGGCATTCCTTCATCAACGCGGAAAGTTCGCGAAGGTGACATTTTGTCCATGGATTTCGGCGTCGAGCTGGACGGTTATTTTGCCGACGCGGCGCTGACGGTTCCGGTAGGAAAAGTTGCACCGGAACGCCAGAAGCTGCTGCGAGTGACGCGCGAATCGCTCGAGCAGGGAATTGAAAAGATTCGGGCTGGCAATCGCCTCGGTGATGTTTCGGCCGCGGTGCAACAGTGGGTCGAAAAGAACGGTTTCTCCGTGGTGCGTGAGTTTGTGGGCCACGGTATCGGTACCAAGATGCACGAAGACCCGCAAGTTCCGAATTATGGTTCTGCGGGACAAGGCGCCAGGCTTCAAGAGGGCATGGTGCTGGCCATCGAACCGATGGTGAACACCGGCGGCCCGGGCGTGCGAATCCTGGAAGACGACTGGACCGCGGTCACGACGGATGGCAGCGATTCAGCGCATTTTGAGCATACCGTCGCTGTTACGGCCAAAGGTCCTTGGATTTTAACGCGGCCGCGGGAAGCGAGCGGCCCGTGTTGGTAACGCGAACAGCTACTCTATCGAGTTTGAAATAGGAGCACATGATTAGAAGGCCAGAGCCGGAAAAAAAGAAATCGACCGAAGGCAGCGGTAAAGAAGACGCCATCGAAGTGATGGCCACTGTCGTCGAGCCGCTTCCCAACGCAATGTTTCGCGTGGAGCTGGAGAACAAGCATCAGGTCCTGGCTCACATTTCGGGAAAGATGCGCAAAAATTTTATCCGCATCCTGCCCGGAGATCGCGTAGCGGTCGAGCTTTCGCCCTACGACCTCACGCGCGGCCGAATCGTGTACCGATATAAGTAGAAAGCGTCAAACGCAAAAAGGAAAAGAAAATGAAAGTAAGGGCCTCTGTAAAGAAAATCTGTATGAAGTGCAAAGTCGTCCATCGGCGCGGCGTGGTGCGCGTCATTTGTGTAAACGCGAAGCACCGCCAGCGCCAGGGTTAGGAACAGGGAGAACACGAAATGGCTCGCATTGCAGGTGTTGATTTACCGCCGAACAAGAGACTGTGGGTTGGGCTGACTGCCATCTATGGTATCGGCCAGCAGCGCGCTCGTTCGCTCGCAGCACAAGCGAAAGTGGATCCCACGAAGAAGATCAAGGATCTTACGGAAGAGGAAGTAACCCATCTGCGCGCCGCCATCGAAGCCGAAGGCCGCGTGGAAGGCGATCTCCGTAAAGAAACTCAGATGAACGTTCGCCGGCTGATTGAAATTCAGTGTTACCGCGGGCTTCGTCATCGCCGCAACTTGCCGGTGCGCGGCCAAAGAACGCACACGAATGCCCGCACGCGCAAAGGCCCGCGGAAGGGTGCAGTAGCGGCTAAGAAGAAAACAATGGCGCGCAAGTAAAGTTTGAAGGCGTAGGGAAAATAGGAGAGACACCAGCGTGGCAAAAGAACCTAAAGACGCAGCAGCCGCTCCAGATGCAGCAGCGGCGAAAAGTTCGAAGCGCAAGAAGGAATTTCGCAAGAAGAAGGAAAAGCGCATCGTTCCGCACGGAGTGGTCTGCATTCAGGCGACCTTCAACAACACCATCATCACCTTGACCGATCCGGACGGCCGCGCGGTGAGCTGGTCTTCGGCCGGTTCCGTGGGTTTCAAGGGTTCGCGCAAAGGCACGCCGTACGCCGCGCAACAGGCCGCAATGACTGCCGCCGGCGTAGCGCGCGACCAATACGGAATGAAATCCGTGGAAGTACGCGTGAAGGGTCCGGGCGCCGGACGCGAATCAGCCGTTCGAGCGCTGGCGTCTTCGGGATTGCACATCAACGCGATTAAAGATGTCACGCCGGTGCCGCACAACGGCTGCCGTCCGCCGAAGCGCCGCCGCGTATAGCACGCGATCAGATTTGGAAGTTTCAGAAAAGGAGACAAAGCTTTGGCAAGACATCGTGAAGCAGTTTGCCGCTTGTGCCGCCGGGAAGGGATGAAACTCTTCCTGAAGGGTCTGCGGTGTTTTACTGAAAAATGCGCCATCGAGAAGCGCAATTTCGTTCCGGGCCAGCACGGCCAGTCCCGCCGTCCCAAAATGGTGGGCTACGGAATCCAATTGCGCGAAAAGCAGAAGGTAAAGCGCACCTACGGGTTGCTCGAGCGCCAGTTCCGCACCTATTTCGAGAAGGCGGAACGGACCAAGGGCCCCACCGGCTCAAACCTGATGGTTACACTCGAACGCCGTCTCGACAATGTGGTCTACCGCATGGGCCTTGCGGGTTCGCGTTCGCAAGCGCGCCAGCTCGTGCTGCACGGCCACATTCGCGTGAAGGGACACAAGGTCAACATTCCTAGCTACCTCGTCCAGGTGGGCGAAGATATCGCGCTCAAGGAAAAGATGCACCAGAACACCATGGTGCTCGAAGCCCGCAACCTGGCGAATAGTCAGGGCGTGGCTCCGTGGCTGGATATTGACCGTGAAAATTTCAAAGCGCGTGTCGTGGCCATGCCTCGCCGCGAAGACGTGCAGACGCCGCCGATGAATGAGCAGCTCATCGTCGAGTTGTATTCGAAGTAGCGCGTAAAAGATCACCAACGTTGAACAGTTTGCAGGTTCGCTGCGGGCGGACCAGGAGGAACGTCGCATATGTGGAAGGGATTCCAGAAACCAAAGCGGTTGGCAGCAGAACCGGAAACACTTACGGACAAATTCGGAAAATTTTCCGCACAGCCTTTCGAGCGCGGGTGGGGAACCACGGTCGGCAATTCGTTGCGTCGCGCACTTCTCAGCTCGATTGAAGGCGCGGCCATCACCGCCGTCAGGATTGAAGGCGTGCTGCACGAATTCTCGCCGATTCCAGGCGTGGTGGAAGACGCCACGGACATCATTCTCAACCTGAAGCAGGTGCCGCTGAAATTAAATACGGACCAGCCCAAGACCATCACGCTCATCGTCGATACCCCGGGACCGGTAACTTCTGCGAAAATCGAAGAAGACGCGGACATCGCCGTTCTCGATAAGAATGTTTACATCGCCACGGTCAGCGAAGGCGGCAAGCTCGAACTCGAATTGCGCGTGAAGAATGGCCGCGGCTACGTCGCTGCGGATCGCAACTTTGACGAGGATTTGCCGATCGGCTACATCCCGATTGATTCGGTTCACTCTCCGGTGCGCAAGGTGAATTACGCCGTCGAGGCCGCTCGTTTGGGTCAAATGACCGATTACGAAAAGCTGACCCTCGAAGTTTGGACCAACGCTGCGATTACTCCGCAGGACGCCATCGGACTCGCCGCGAAACTGATGAAAGATCACATGAGCATCTTCATCAATTTCGAAGAGCAGCCCGACCTGCCGGAAGAAGTAGTCGAAAATTACAGCGATCCGCGCCTCGAATACCTCGATCGTTCGGTGGAAGAGCTCGAGCTTTCGGTGCGTTCCTATAATTGCCTGAAGAACGCAAATATTCAGAATCTGCGCGAACTGGTACAGAAGACTGAATCCGAAATGCTCAAGACCAAGAATTTCGGCCGCAAGTCGCTGAACGAGATCAAGGACATCCTGGTGAAGATGGGCTTGAGTCTCGGCATGAAATTTGACGAGCACGGACGCATCATCTGGCCGCCGTTGCCTAGCCAGACTGCTCCGCCGCCGTCCGAAGAAGGGGAACACGGGGCGCTGTAGGCCGCGGAATAAATCATGAGACACCTCGTTTCAGGGCACAAACTCGGAAAGCAGCCGGCTCATCGTCGCGCGGTATTGCGGAATCTCGTGACCAATCTCATCGAGAAGGAACGCATCCAGACCACGATTCTGCGCGCCAGAGCAGCTCGTCCGCTCGCCGAGCGCATGATCACGCTGGGTAAGCGCGATTCGCTCCACGCACGCCGTCAGGCAGCTGCCTTCTTGACCACACCCGGCGCCACTCAGAAACTCTTTTCTGATTTGGCTCCCCGTTTTGCGGATCGCCCGGGCGGTTACACGCGCATCGTTCGCGTCGGCTGGCGCATCGGCGACGGCGCTGAACTCGCGATCCTAGAGTTCATCGGCTCAGAGTTGAAGAAAAAAGAAAAGAAGCCAAGGCGCGAAGTAGCCGAAGAAGTGCCCGAAGAAAAAGAAGTCGCTGCTTCTAAGAAGTAATCCGCGCTAAATCAATCACGAACGGCCCGCGACGCACTCGAAGCGGGCCGTTCGTATTTTCCGCGGATCAAAAGCCCCTCACTTGATTCCCATCCAGCTGTTGAAGATCGCCTTCTGCTGGTCCGTAGGATTTTCCATAGGTTTCAGCTTGTAGCTGGGATATGGGCTCGCAATCAACGTCACCGGAATTTCCTTTATCTCTCCCAGTCTGACCACCGTGAAGTGCAGCGTGTCGCCGGGTTTGTGCTCTAGGATGGTATCGTTAAACCCGTCTTCATCCACGATCCTTCCATCGATTCCCATAACGACGTCGTCGCGGTCCAATCCCGCCGTGTCAGCGGAGCTGCCCGGAATTACGTTGGTGATTTTCGCGCGGCTATCGTCGGTCTTGGTATGGCTTACGCCCAGCCACGGCTTTTCAGCATCGAGCTTCTTCTCCACATCGATTCCCGCGTAAGCAAAATACTGTTCGTACGGAATCGGCTCTTTCCCGCTGATATACTTGCCGAAGATTTCTCTCACATCCGCTCCGGCCACTTCCGACGCCGCTTTCACCGCATCATCGGGCAGGAATCCGGGCTTGGGAAGCGCGTAGCGCGAGTACAGCAAACGCATCCAATCATCGAGCGATTTCTGATTCTTTGTGTCCTGCCGGATGGCGAAATCCAGAATGTGCCCCATGATCTGCCCGCCGTCGTAGTACGAATAATTTGTATTCTTCAGATTGTTGGGCTGGCTCACCGTATCGCCGTTAAACCAAGTGTCCCAGCTCGTGTCTTCAATACTCCGCTCCCGTCTCCCGGGGTTCTGCTCGAAATTTGTGATCATGTTGCTTATCGCGTCCAGGTATTGCTGCGGCGTCACGAGTCCGGCACGTTCCAACGCCAGCGCGCCGTAGTAGCTCGTGATCCCTTCGGAAATCCACAGCGATGGCGTATGCACCATTTGCGAATAATCAAACGGTCCGAGCGGCAGTGGCCGCAGACGCTTCACGTTCCATGCATGGAAAAATTCGTGCGCCGTCACATATAGTTTCAGGTTGTAATGGTTGCCGTACCCCGGAACCGGATCCTGCGAGTCCCAGTCTTTGGAAAAATTGATTTGCGTCGAATTCAAATGCTCCAGCCCGCCTCCGGTATTCGGCCAAACGTGAAACAGGAACCAATAATCCTTGAACGGAGCGGCTTGTTCGGCGCCCGTAACCGAGCTGAACATCGGCACGATCGTTTCAACAAATTTCTGAGTGTCCTGCGCGAATTTCGCAAAATCTTTCTTCCCTTCCACGTCGTGAACGATCACGTGGTACGTCGTTCCGAGCACCTGAAAATCCTTCTCCGCAAAATCTGAAATCTCCAGAGGCGCATCAGCAAACCAGTCGTAGTCTGCCGCGCGGAACGTATGATCGGAAGTGCGCTCCATCCCCGTCGCCACTTTCCATCCCGCCGGCACCGAAATTGTAAGGTCCACCGGCCGCTCTTTCCCGCCCACCAGATACATCCACACGGACGGTCCGCCGATGAAGACGTGTCGCTCGTCATATTGAGCCTGATTGTTGCGCAACATATCGCCGAACACCTGGTAGGAAACCGTGACCGCGTTCGCTCCTGCAAGCTCGATGCGCCACGTCTGACTATCGGTCTTGCTCCATTTCAATTCTTTTCCCTCGGAGCCAACCGCGCGAAATCCCTGCACATTCGCGGCATAATTCTGAAGATAGTAAGAGCCGGGTGCCCAATCCGGCATGGCGAATTCCACGCTCGGCCCTTTCAAGTCCCCGGCGTGTATCGTCACGTTCATCAGATGCGTGCTCGGCCGCTCGAAACGCAATTCGTAATGCAGCGGATCGGCGGCGTGCAAGGCAGAGCAACTCAGAGACACGAATATTGCAAGCCTCACTAACTTTCTCAGAACCCGACGAGACATAGAGTATCCTTTCAAGAAAACCGAATATTTAGCGGGAGCCATTACGCTCGACTAAGCCGGGCGCAGAGTATTGTCTCTCCGTTTCTTGCGAACATCCCCAAGAAGTATCATAAGTCCTACGACCACCTGCGCGGCGATTCCTCCCGCAGTATCGAGCAGCACATCAGAAACTGCCGCGGTTCTGCCGGGCACAAATGACTGGTGAAACTCATCGAGCGCCGCGTAGCATCCTACCACTGCAATCGCAGCGAGCGCCCACCCGAGACGCACGCCTCGTTTCCCCGCGCGGATTCCGCGCAAAATCAGCAAACTCAATATGAAATATTCAGTGACGTGACCCATCTTGCGAATGAGGTGGTGAAGAAAGAATAGCGTCTCCTGCGACACGTGCGGAAGAAACCATCTCAGAATCGGAATGATAATCCGGCTGGTGTTATCCGAAGTAAACACGCCGGTCGAGAACGTGGAGATTACCAAGGCCCATAATAGTGCAGGCCACCAGCGCTGCAGCCAATGCATGCTAGCGAACCAGCGCCGCGGCGCATCGCGAACGTCTGGCTGGATGGGCTTGCCCAGTCCGTCGCATTACTCCAACCGGTAATTCGGCGCTTCGCGCGTGATGATCACGTCATGCACGTGGCTCTCGCGCAATCCGGCCTGTGAAATTCGGATGAACTTGCTGCGCTCACGCAGCTCCTCAAGATTCGCCGTGCCGCAATACCCCATGCCGCTTCGCAATCCGCCCACAAGCTGCTCCACAAGCGCTGAGAGCGATCCTTTATACGGCACCTGGCCTTCGATGCCTTCCGGCACCGTCTTACCTCTCGCCGCGCCTTCCTGCGCGTATCGGTCCGCCGAGCCTGCTTCCATCGCGCCAATCGAGCCCATTCCGCGATAGGACTTGAACGTTCGGCCCTGATACAGAATCGTCTCGCCCGGAGATTCCTCCGTGCCCGCAAAAAGTCCGCCGATCATCACAGAAGAAGCTCCCGCAGCCAAAGCCTTGCTGATGTCTCCCGAAAATTTAATCCCTCCGTCGGCAATCAGCGGCACTCCCGTTCCTTTTGCCGCCCGCGCGCATTCCAGTATCGCCGTGATCTGCGGCACGCCGGCTCCGGTGACTACGCGCGTGGTGCAAATCGATCCCGGCCCGATTCCAACTTTCAAACCGTCCACGCCCAACGCAATCAACTCGCTTGTTCCCTCCGCCGTAGCGACGTTTCCAGCTACCACCTGCATCTGCGGCAGCTTGGACTTTACCGCGCGGATAGCGTCCATCACGCGCGTCGTGTGCCCGTGAGCCGTGTCGATAGCCAGCACATCCGCACCCGCCCGCGTTAGCTCCTGTGCCCGCTCCAGGAAATCTCCCGTGGCGCCGATCGCCGCGCCCACACGCAGCCGTCCATGCTCATCCTTCGTTGCGCTGGGAAACTCGATCTTTTTCTGGATGTCTTTTACCGTAATCAGGCCTTTCAAATTGAAATCCGAATCTACCACCAGAAGTTTTTCGATGCGATGCCGCTGCAGGATTTTCTCCGCTTCTTCCAGCGTAGTGCCCACCGGAACGGTAACCAGATTATCCTTGGTCATGATTCCGCTGACCGGTTGATCCAGATTCCTTTCAAACCGCAAATCCCTGTTCGTCAAAATTCCCAGCAGGTGCGCCCCGCGCGTCACCGGGAGGCCCGAAACCTTATACTTGTTCATGATGTCCAAAGCCTGCCGCACAGAAAGCTCCGGCGCAATCGTCACCGGATCCACGATCATTCCGCTTTCGGACCGCTTTACCTTGTCCACTTCCTCCGCCTGGCGATCGATCGACATGTTTCTGTGAACGAAACCAATGCCGCCTTGCCGCGAGATGGCGATGGCGAGACGCCCGTCGGTAACCGTGTCCATCGCGGCCGACACAATCGGAATATTCAGCGAAATCGTGCGTGTAAGACACGTGCGCGTGTCAGCCTGCGCGGGAAGCACCGACGACTTTCCGGGCAAAAGCAGCACGTCGTCGAATGTAAGCCCTTCAGGAATAGCTCCTTCAATCATCTTTGCTCCTGTGCCTGCAAATCAGCCGTAAACAACAAAGCCCAGCAAGGTTCGCTGGGCTGCGGAGAGACTCATTTGTCGCGAAAGACCTTCATTAGTGAATTTCTGATTCTAGACTTAACGCCCGCCGAAATCAAGACGCTGAACTCGCGTCCCGAATTGGCGAACTCTTCGCCATCGGCTCCTCTTTCGAGCTGATTGGAATTCGAAGCGAATCGCCGAAGCCTTATTGTTCCAGAAGTCCTGCGAACTGGCGAATCTCGGCGATATTCAAATCCGAGGCGGCGCAGAAATGCATCCCGTCGTGCGACCACGAAACCAGATTGTAGCCCTGGATAGTCTGAACGTCCGCCAACTTCGCGCCTTTCGATTCTTCCGGCCAGATGAACACGTTGATGAAATGCTTCCGCCGCTGATAGACCAGCGCGGCAACGTTTCGATGATCAACGTAATCCAGGCGCCCTCCAACGAGCGGAAAACCCTGTTCCTTAAGATCGACGACCGGCGGCGCAAAGTCCAATTTGCCGTCAAACCACGGCTTCACCGTGTGCTGGTCAGTGGATTCCACATCGTACAAATGACCCGGCTGCATCGAGCGGATGTGGCTCGCCACGATTTCCTCGGCAACCAAGTCCTCCCTCTGGCCGCCGATATTCGGCAGCACTTTCGCGCCCAGAAAAACGGCGATCAGGATGGCAGCAGCAACCGCAAGCCACTCAAGCACCGGACGCCGCGGCATGGGAATGGGTTGCGGACGCGCCCCCGCCGGCAGCGAGGCTCGGATGCGAGCCCTCAGGCCTTCCGGCGCGCGTTCGTAGAGATTAGCCGCCCGCAATGAGTCGCGCATGGATTTCTTGTCGGCGAGCTCTCCCGCGCAATCCGGACAGGTCTTCACATGCTCCTCGAATTCGAGGTTGCGAACGAGGTCGAGCTCGCCGTCGAAGTATCCGTCCAGCAATAGCTGGTTATTTTCGCAAGCCACGTTGCTCCTCCTTCGCGCGCGTACGCAGTAGGCGTTCGCGCAATTGAGTGCGAGCTCGAGCCAATCCAGACATCACCGTCCCGATGGGCACGCTCGTCACCTCGGCGATTTCCTTGTACGACATGCCCTCGAGTTCGCGCAGCACTAAAACCTCGCGAAAATTCACCGGCAATTCGTCAAGCGCCTCGCGAAGCATGCGGCTATCGGCCGATTTCAAGAGCGTCGCTTCCGCGCCGGGCTCCTCCGTAGTGCTAGCCGTATGAACTTTTTCGTCGAATTCCTCCGCCAATTCAGCAGGGCGATTCTTCTCGAAGAACGAATAGCTCGTGTTGCGCACGATCTTCAGCACCCAAGCGCGAGCGTCGCCTCCCTGGTAGCCGCCAAAAAACTTGAACGCGCGAAGATACGCCTCCTGGACGATGTCCTCCGCGTCGTGCGGGTTGCGGACGAGCCAGCGCGCAAGGTTGTAGGCCGCATCTAGGTGCGGCAGTACAACCTGCTCAAAACTCCCCACTTGCCCTGACCCGCGTTTCTCTTCCATGCGCGCATTACATTCTCAGTCTTCCAGACTGGATATCAACCTAATTTATTCCCACAAAGTAGTCGCCAAAGCAGTTTCGTTGTCCTCGGGCATTGATCACAAATGCCGGGAATATTTGGCGCACTAAGCGAGTCTAGATAGCTGAACGCAGCGCAAAAAGGCCTCTCGGGCCGACTCCGCTGCGCAACCGGAGGAGAGCAAATGTCGGACTACATCGAGAAGAATCAAGATAACGATGGTGTGGATCGTCGCGGTTTCCTGAAGTGCATGGCCTGGGCTGGCACCGGTACTCTTTGTGTCCTCCAGGGCGGCGTTTTGAAATCCTTTGCCCTGACTGACGTATTGCAAAAGAACGTCGGCAATCTGAAAGGCGATCTGAGCTTCGTTCAGATCAGCGACAGCCATATCGGCTTCAACAAGCCGGCGAACCCGGACGTGACCGGAACGCTCCGCGAAGCCATTGCCAAGGTCAACGCGCTGTCCACTCCTCCTTCGTTCGTTCTTCATACGGGCGATTTGACGCATCTCTCAAAGCCTGAGGAATTCGACACGCTGTCCGAATCCCTGAAGAGCCTCAAGACCGACCGCATCTTTTACGTTCCCGGCGAGCACGATGTGCTCAACGACAACGGCGCGATGTTCCACGAGCGCTTCGGCCGAGGGACGCAAGGCGACGGCTGGTACAGCTTCGATCAGAAAGGCGCGCATTTTATCGGCTTGGTCAACGTGCTGAACCTGAAGGCCGGCGGTCTCGGCACTCTTGGCCACGAACAACTCGAATGGCTCGAAAAGGATGTTGCTAAATTGAAGAGCAGCACGCCCATCGTAGTCTTCGCGCACATCCCGCTCTGGTCCGTTTACCCGCAATGGGGCTGGGGCACCGATGACAGCGAACAGGCGCTTTCCTACTTGAAGCGATTTGGCTCCGTAACCATTCTTAACGGACACATTCACCAGACCATGCAGAAAATCGAAGGAAACATCACATTTCACACCGCGTGCTCGACTGCCTTCCCCCAACCGCAACCGGGCGAAGCGGATTCTCCGGGCCCTATGAAAGTGCCGGCCGAAAAACTGCGCGGCTTGCTGGGTATCACCGACGTGAACTTTGTTCGCGGCAAACACACTTTGGCAATCGTGGATTCAACACTTTAAGGACAAGGAGGCATCACATGCAACGCACGAAAACGCAACAAAACAGGACTGCACGGATTCTCGGAACCGCGATTCTCGGAGCGGTCGCTGTTCTTTCGCTATCGCTCGCGAGCGGCGCTTTGCGGCCGCGCTCCGTCATCGCAGCTCAGGAAAAACCCGGCACCACCACGGTGACCATCGATAACTTCAGCTTCGCGCCCATGCAACTCGAAATAAAAGCGGGCGCGGAAGTTACGTGGATCAACAAGGACGACGTGCCGCACACCGTTGTGAGCGACGATCACAAGTTGTTCAAATCGCGTGCGCTTGATACCGACGAAAAGTTCTCGTTCACCTTCAAGGATCCCGGCACATACGAATACTTCTGCTCGGTCCATCCGAAGATGGTCGGCAAGATCATCGTGAAGTGAGACCCAGCCATGCACCCATTCAACATTCGCGAAGCGCTGCTGGCCAAACACGCGCAACACGTAGTGTTAATCCACTTCCCGATCGCTCTGTGCATGGCCGGTGTGGCATTTGATTTCATCGCGTACTGGACGAAGCGCAGCGCTCTCGCCACCGCAGCCTATTACAATTTCACCGTGGCTGCGGTTTTCACCTTGCCGGTAATCGCCACCGGCCTCCTCGCCTGGCAGTTTCAGCTTGAGGGGCAAAAGCTCAAGGGGATATTGCTGCAGCATCTGATTCTCGGCGTCGTCTCAAGCGTGATGATCTGCTTAGTCTGGTACCTGCACTTCCGAGCTCGCCGTGCGCCTGATCAAACGTTGCCCCGCTATTGCTTCGCCATCGAACTTGCGGCCATAGGCCTTGTCGCCATGACCGCACATTTAGGCGGATATCTCAGCGGCGTCAACATTTCGGGTTAGCCTCGGGGTCCGGCGCGTAGCTTGCATGGTGCGCCCCTAGTCCCTACGATAAGAGTTGTGAAGGAATTCGTCCCGCACAAAACATTTCGCAATCCTCACCTCATGACCATCGCGGCGAATTTCTGGCCTCGCAAATTCCCGCGTCTGAGCAAAGGCGTTTCGCGCTTGTTCGAAGTTGAGCCGGGCACGCAGGTTCGCGGAGAATGTCATTGGCAGGAAAATCCTCAGACTCATACGACCTTGGTTCTGCTTCACGGCCTGGAAGGATCGAGCGAATCCGGCTACATGCTCGGCAGCGCGGAAAAAGCTTTCATTGCCGGATTCAACGTGGTTCGGCTGAACCAGCGAAATTGCGGCGGCACCGAAAAACTGACGCAAACCCTCTACCATTCCGGGTTGAGCGGAGATATCAAAGCCGTCCTGCTCGAACTCATCGAGCGCGATGGCTTACCTGAAATTTTCGCCGCGGGCTTTTCCATGGGCGGCAATCTGGTTCTGAAGATGGCAGGAGAATTTGGCGACGCCGCGCCTCCGCCGTTGCGCGCATTTATAGCCATCGCCCCCGCTCTTGATTTGGCCGCTTGCGCCGACGCTCTTGCCGAGCCGCAGAATTTTCTCTACAACCGTCATTTTGTGAAAAGGCTCAAGAAGCGCATGCGTTACAAAGCCTGCTTGTTCCCCGATCTTTTTCCGCTCGACCCGGCGTCCTTTCGCCGCATCGGGACTGTCCGAAATTTTGATGACGTGGTCACGGCGCGTTTCTGCGGCTTCCAGGACGCGGCCGAGTATTACGCTCGTTCGAGCGCAAGGAACGTTATCGCAGCCATCAGGCGGCCTACTCTGATATTAACCGCGCAAGACGATCCCTTCGTTCCGTTTAGGCCATTCCAAAATTCCGCGATTCAAGCGAATCCGCACATCACTTTGGTCGCGCCTCCTCACGGAGGGCATTGCGCGTTCATCTCCCAAGAGGCAGGTCCGGGCCGCTTCTGGGCCGAATCCCAGATAGTAGATTTCTGCTTGAGCAAATCCTCTCTCAATGTACCGTAGGGGCGTTCGGGGCTTTTCGCTCTGAGCTTCAAACAGCGATCACGCAACGGGAGTTTCAAGAGAAGGCTGAAATCCGCGAGTCAGTAGATGTGCGGCGCCGGAATCAGCGATCACCATGTCATCCTCGCATCGCATCCCGTAATCTCCCACGACGTAAATTCCCGGCTCGTTCGAAAATGTCATTCCGGGCTTGAGAATCGTGCGGTTGCCACGAACAAGATAAGGAGCCTCGTGCCCGTCCATTCCAATTCCGTGCCCGAGCCGGTGGGAAAAATATTTATAGTCCGGACCGAAACCGGCGTCCGTAATCACTTTGCGTGCCGCGTCGTCCACGGAACCACACTCATGGCCGGCAGTTGCCGCGGCCAGCGCGGCGTCTTGCGCGTGTCGCACGATTTCGAACGCGCGCTGCAGCTTTTCAGGTGCCTTACCGATCACTCCCATTCGCGTCACGTCCGACTGATAGCCCTCCACCGTGGTTCCGTCGTCGATCATCACGCCCACGCCCTCGCGCAGAACTTGCTCCTCGCGCGAACCGTGGGGAAGCGCGGACGAAGGCCCGAAGAATACGGACGCCTCGCCTCTAAGCCCCATCCTGGCGTAGCCTCTCATAACCAGATCAGCGACCTCTCCCTGCGTCATGCCTTCTCGCAACGACGCAAACGTGGCCTTATACACGTCGAGTGTTGCACCGCAAGCAAGTCGCATCAGATCCAGCTCATGCTCGCTCTTCTGCGCGCGGCACCCAACGGTAATAGGATCGCCACTCGTGTATTCGAACGAAGAAGCTGCACGCCGCAGTCCATCGTAAAAAACGTAACGCGTTGTCTCTTCCACGCCGACATTCCCCGTACGCACTCCACGCTCGCCGAACCACTTTGCTGCAATCGCGTACGGGCTTTCGTCCTCCTGCCACACACGTATTTCAATCGGCAGGCGGAGCTGTTCACGCAACCTTCCTTCTTCAAATGCCGGGCAGACGATCACCGGGTCGCCGCTGCGCGGGATCAGTAGAGCGAGGATGCGCTCGCTCGGCCACCAGTGGATGCCCGAGTAATACAGGAGCGTCGTTCCAGGCGTGACGTACAGAGTCTCAAACCGCGGCCTCACATCGCTCATCAATTGCTGTGCATGTGCGATGCGTCGCTGCAATTCCGGGGTGCTGATCGGCTTCACGCGATCGCCCAACGGTTGCAGCTTGTCGAACGCCGGTGGCAGTTGTTCTATCCCGCGCGCCGCGCCGGCATCCTGAGCTTCAGCGAAGCCACCTAAGAGCGCGCCACCCAGAGCCGCTCCGGACGTCACCGAGGCAGTCTTGAATAAATCGCGCCGCGAGATTTTCATTTCTTGCTCCGCTGGGATGCGAGCATTAGTGGAAGTGCGAGATCAGAACCGCGTCGGTGAGTACGCGGCCGTGCGCATAGATCATTTGCTTTCCGTCAGGAGACAAAGCATAAGATCCCCACCCAAAATCCGGCCCCAGACTCATTACCTGCTTTGCGGGAGTTGGTGACGCGACGGGTTGGGCCCAAATGCTAACAAGCCCGCTCTTGTTTACAGGATAAATGACCGCACGCCCGTCATTCGTCCAGACGAGTTTCTGTCCGCCGTCGCCGTTGAGAGCTACTTCCTGCGGAAAGTCATACGTGCTGCGGATTTCCCCTCCGTTCAGTCCGATAACGGCGAGCTTTGGGGGTTTGCTGAGATCCGGCGTATACGTCACCGCGACGGAGTTGGCGTCCGGCGAAATCGCCGGGCTCTGCACTTCAACCTTGCTGATCTCGGACGGAGTCCCCCCATCGATGCTCACTCTCATTAGGCGATTTACGATATTGCTGACGTCAACGTAAACCACGAACTTGCCGTCCGGAGAGCAAGAGGGTTGGACATCCAACTTATCCTTCGAAAGTAGTGTCACGTTCGTCCCGTCGATATCCGCCCGCCAAATCGAGCTGCCTCCCTCCAAGCCTCTCGTGCTAAACACGAAATGCTTTCCGTCTCCGCAACCCGAAAGCCAGCCTGTGGATTCGACGCCGGGCAAAATGTCGTGCACGTTCGTGCCGTCGGGCGCTGCGCTGGCAACCCGAAGAATGCCCGAAGTGTAGTAACCGTAGATGATCTTGTCTCCAGGAGTCCAAATGATTCCTGAAATACCATCGGCACGGCTGATGCCGCTGGTAATTTGTCGCGGCGCCGAAAGCGCAGCGCTGCTGCCGAAGTTTGTGAGCCACAGGTTTCCCACGAGTTCGACCTGTACGGTGGCGAGAGTCGAGCCATCCGAAGTAAGGCTAGCCCCCACGTAAAAATTCAAATCGTTTGTGATTCTCCGTGATTCGGCTCCCGGATAACTCAGCTCGAATAGCTGGGAGTTCAAAGAGCTCTTGCTCACGCGTGCTCCGAAAAGAATGGCAGACCCGTCGGGCAACCAAGCCATTTGGTCCGGCGCAATCCAGTCACCGGCGCCGAGCGGGGTTTTGGCTTTGGTGTCCAAGTCCACCATCTCAATGGCAAACTTGTTGAACTCTCCGTCCGGATTGTCTGCAATTGCGATTCGCTTTCCATCTGGAGACCATGCGGGACCTGAGCCGGAAAAAAAGCTCGGCCTGTTTAGAGTAAAAAGATTCTGCTCCCCCGTCCCATCGGCATTCGCAACGAGCAGGTTGGATGTGTTTAGTTTGCTGGAAAACCTCACGAAAACGAACCGCTTGCCATCCGGGGAAAAGCTGATGGGACTGTCCACGTCAACGATGATTTGATGAGGAGAACCCCCCAGGGAGGGCACTTGAAAGAGAGTCCCGAGACCAACGGATTCGTCTCTTTTTACAAAATAGAGATAGTTTCCATCCGGCGAAAATGTAAGTCCCTCAATCTCGCCGGGCGAGCCTATCTCAACTTGCGCTGTGCTTCCCGTGGCCAACTGTCGGATCCAAATCCCGTGAGATCCTTTCTCGTCCGAGACGTAGCAAAGCCATTTGCCGTCAATCGAGATTGCGGCCGAGTGAATGTTTCCGGTGGAAGTCACCGGCGTGATAGTCATTTGCGAAAACGAGGACGGCGTTTCGTGGTGCGCGTTCCGGTAATGCAGGAACAGAGCCACCATCGCAGCGAGCCCGAAAATCACAGGGACAATTTTCCCAAAAGTGCTCCACCCTGATTTCGCCGGCGCCGTTGCAACGGCCGCTGGCTGTGTCGCTGTGGAAGCAATTTGAGAAGAGCGCGGCGCTGCGTAACTTCCTGATCCCGGTCCTGCGCTCCCGCCGGACCACGCCGCGGGAATGCCGCTGCCCGCGCGCCCCGAATCCGAATCGCGTTTCAGCCGCTTCAAATCCCCGCGAAGCTCCGCGGCTGTTTGATATCGCAGGTCGCGGTCCTTCTCCAGCGACTTCCCGATAATTTCTTCCAGCTTCGGCGCAACGTTGGGATTCAAAGAAGACGGTGCCACCGGCGTCCGGTTCAAAATTGCATCGAAGATCACCGCCGAAGTATTTCCGTTGAACGCCGCCTGCCCGGTAGCCATCTCATACAGCACTGCCCCCAGGCTGAAAAGATCGGTGCGGGCATCCAGTTCTTCGCCGCGAGCTTGTTCGGGTGACATATATGCAATCGTGCCGATCGCAGAACCCGGGCTTGTGAGCAAAAGATTGTCCGAAGTAAGTTCCGACGCCGTGGCTCCGCCGCCCACCGGCTCCGCGATACGCCGCGACGCCGCTTGTTTTGCCAGCCCGAAATCCAGAATCTTCGCCTGCGAACGCGTGGTGATAAAAATGTTGGCGGGCTTGATGTCGCGATGCACGATTCCTCGCGCATGCGCCGCATCCAACGCATCCGCGATTTGTGTGCCGAAATCCAGCAATGCATCCGCCGCAAGAGGCCGCCCGCCGATTCGTTCCCGCAGCGTTTGTCCCTCGAGCAGTTCCATCACGAGAAACGGCCGCCCGTTGTGTGAGCCTACGTCGTAAATTGTGCAGATGCCGGGATGGTTTAGCGAGGATGCGGATCGTGCTTCGCGCTGGAATCGTTCGAGCGACGCGGAATCGCGCGCCAAGTCCTCGGAGAGAAACTTCAGCGCTACCTGACGGCCGAGCCGCGTGTCTTCTGCGCGGTACACCTGGCCCATGCCCCCGCTGCCGAGAGGCTCAATGATGCGGTAATGCGATATTGTTTCGCCTAGCATTCGCGCAATCATCCTAAACAACTCGCGACGAGCGCGCAAGCGGCGAGCCGCCGTTCACCGCACGAGTGCGCGGCGTAGTCACGCTCAATACTTTCCGAAAACGCCATAAATTGTCGCGTGCCAAAATGTGTCTGCCCCTCAAAAAAACTTTCCGTAGCAGAAACTTTTTTTGGTTGCCTGGGTTTCACATTCAGCAGCCGATTAGGGCCTTGGCCCTCGGCAATTATCGAATACCTAAAATTAGGAGAAAATTAATGTTGAATCGCAAAGGTATGGGTGTGTTCGCTTCATTGTTTGCAGCGGTTTTGCTTTCCAGTTGTGGCGGTACGAGCAGTTCTTCTCCGGCCCCCAGCGCCCAAGCTTCAGTATTTACCGTGGGTACGGACGCTCCGCTTCCGAGCGTCGTGTCGTGCCAACTTATGGTGACGGGCATTACGATTTTCAACGGCACCACAAATGTAAGCGTCCTCAGCACTCCGCAGGTTGTGGACTTCGCTCAATTCAACGGCCTGCACCAGCTTCTCGATCTCAATGCCGTGCCCAATGGCACGTACACTTCGGCCACCGTAACGCTTGCATCTCCCGTGATTGGCTATATCAACGTCGATCCTCCGAATGCGCCTACGGCATCCACAATCAATGGGACTCTCTCGGTGTCATCTGTGACGGTGAATTTCCCGCAGCCTTTCGTTCTGCAGGCCGGCGATCTCGTTGGACTTCGCATGGAGTTCGACCTGCGCCAATCTCTGCAACTCGACGGCAACGGCCAGGTGACTGGTGTTGTCAACCCTGTCTTCGAAATGAATCTTCTCAACGCGACCGACGCCAACGTTTCGATTGACGATTTCCACGCTGGCGTCATCGGCGTCACTGGCGCCAACACCTTCACAGTCCAGGGTCCTCATGGACGGCAATGGCAGGTGACCACCGACGACAGCACTATCTTCGACGATCCGGATATCCCGCTGAGCTCCTTCACAACGAACACGATCGTCTCGCTCACCGGGACGATCGATCCTGTATCGCATGCGATCGATGCCTCGGAAGTCGAAGTAATCTCCAATGACAAGTTCTTCCTCGGCGGTTTGCTAACATTCGTCAGTCCCGCGTCGCCTCAGCCGGCTACGCAAGCAGACATTTACATCCGCGAAGAACTGCCTGCTATTTCCGGAATTGCAGACGGCCAGATTGAATCTCTCAGCTTAAACGGGAGCGAGCGTTACAGAATCGGAAACATCACTCTTCCGCTGACTACGCTCCTCTTCAATAACACTCTGCTGGCTCCCGGGCAGCGCGTTGATATCGGCGGCGCACTTACGACGTCCAGCGGCACGGAAACTCTAACCGTCCATCGCGTCATTTTGCGGCGTCAAGGCCAGTCGGGATCGTGGGTGGTGGGCAGCACCGTCGTGCAGTCCGGCAACGCGGGAAGCTTCCAGTTAACTGACGACTGGACCGCCGGAATTCTTTTGCCGGCTCCGCTCACCGTGCTCACAACCAACGACACAAACTTCATAAATCTGACCGGTCTCGGCGCGCTTTCCGGCGCAGGTCCCATTCAGATTCGTGTGGTCGGATTCATACTCATCAATCAGGCGAACGGTCAGCCAGTAATGGTGGCTCGCTCGGTTGAGCAACTCGTTTCATAACTGGCTCGGAATTCCGCGTCAGCGCCAATGTCCCGCCTCCGTTTCGCCGGAGCGGGACATTGGCATTTTTGTTTTCGGCCTTGCAGCATCGAAGTGTTGAGTTAGAATCGCGGCGTGCATAACCCGCGCACATTCACGGAATTTTGGCCTTCTTACGTCTTAGCGCATCGTCAACCGCTCACGCGGGTTTTTCATTCCGTAGGAACTCTGATCGGCTGGGCATTCGTCCTCGCGGCCATTGTTTTCCGGCAGCCGTGGTTCATTCTCGCGGGCTTGCTGGTTCCGTATGCTTTTGCTTGGATTTCGCACTTCTTCGTCGAACACAATCGTCCAGCATCATTTGATCACCCGTTGTGGTCCTGGCTTGCCGATCAAAAAATGGTTGCGCTGGTTCTGACGGGACGTATGAATCAGGAAGTGCAGCGGTTTTCAGTTTCCGAAGGTTCGGCAACGTCACGCTGAATCTTTTTCCAACCTAAGACTCGCGGTAAATCACTCCATCCGGCCCGCTACCACCTGCTTGCCGCTTGTGTGAACTTCGATTGCCAGCGGCGGGCGAATGGCCGACCCTTGCGCCACCTGCCCTCGCACCAGCCTTCCCGCCGTGTTCGTTCCGTATCGCGTCATGTCGAAAACGGTGCGATTGCACGGATCGCCGACCATAGGATGCTCTGCTCTGTAGTGATACTGTTTCTGGAGTTTCTGAAGATCCGTAACATACTCCAGATCGCAAGTGCCGTATGGCTCCCGTAACAAGAATCCCCAAAGGTTTCCGCCCGGCATTCGTATCACGATCGCCTTGGTTTGCTCGCCCGTCGATGGGTCTCGATATATAAATCGCTTTGACGACCACACTTTTTCAAGTTCATCGGTTGTGGCGATTTCCCCCGGGCCGGTCGGCAGTTGCTCTACAGGTGCGGCGGCTTCTACGGGAACCGGCGCGCTTGTTCGCACGGGATCAGTCGCCGCATTCTCCGAGGGCCGGTCGCGGCCCAACCACGCGACTCCGACGCCAACCACGATTGCAGCAACGATTGTGACCGTGAGCCACATCGGCGGCATTCGCATTTCAGGCAGTCTAAATTTCGAGGGCCCCGTCTTGCCTCCCGGCCCTGCCGTAGTCGGGACGCCCGGGATATTCGGTTGCGTCGGCTTAAAAGGATCGTACGGCTTGTTTTCGTCGGACATAGTGGGCTGGAATGGGACTCTCAGATTGAATCGTCGCGCATAGAAATGCAAGAAGGGAACGTTCGTTGCGTTTACTTTTTCGCATGCCGTTCTACGCCGCAACGCTGCAGGCGCAATTCCTGAGAATCAATCCGCGCTAAGCGGGGAGTTTGATTCGAACCGACTGGTTCGCGACGTATTCGTGCACATTCGATAGAACCAGCAGCAACTCGAGCATGCGGTCTCGCTGTTCTGGGTTCGGCTCGTCCGCCCCTTCCTCCAGATTATTCACCACCGCCAATGCATCCGAGAGCAGCCGCTGAAGGCCATCCGAATCCATCGCGCGACCTTCGCGGCAACGGCCCAGCGCCTCATCCGTGCGCACAAACGCTTCATCCACAAAATGGTCCAGACACAGTTGCGCGCTGCTCAGCGCCGCTGGAATCGGACTCGCACACCCAGCCCTCTGGCAACTTCCGGGTACGGTGGCATTCATCACATACACCCCAAATTCTCGAGTAGTTGTTACCTCAAGGTACGGCGAGAGTAGCACATTTTTTTGGCAGCGGGCACTCATGCGCCGAAAAGCACAATATCGTATCGAAACATGGTCACGCAGGAGAAAGCCACGTGAAAAAAGCGGAAGTCGAGGGGCGCTCGCACACGCCCCTCCGATTCTGGTTTTGTTAGTGGATTTCAATTCGTCCTGAACTCGTGCTCAGTTCCACCACCGGGCCGCCTACTCCGACTTTGCCTTGCAGTTCGCGAGGACTGATTTTGCCCTGCACGCTTATGGTGTGAGTCGTCTCGATGTTTCCCGAACTGGTTCGCGCTACAACGTTGAACGCAGCCTGCGGCGGAAAATCCACGCTAACGTTTCCCGATCCGCTGTGCAGCCGCCAATCTCCTGTCGGATCTCCCTGAGCAGTGATGTTGCCGCTGCCCGTGGTCACCTTCGCTGCGCCTTTCACGCCCTTCATCTCGACGTCGCCTGACCCCGTGCTGATCTCCACGTCTCCGGCGGCCGTCTGCTCGAGTTTCACGTCGCCGCTTCCGCTGGATGCTGTCAGTCCGCCGCCAATCCCAATCGCGCGAATCGTTCCGCTGCCGGCAGAAGCATGAGCGCTTCCGTGGATGCCATCCAGTTCTATGTCGCCCGACCCGGTTCGCACGCGCGCTTCTCCGCCGATATTCTTCGCGTGCAATCCGCCCGAGCCGCTGTTCATGTCCACCGGTCCGCCAATTCCATCGGCGATTTGGTCTCCCGAACCTGATTCAGATCGCAACTTGGTTTGAGCCGGCACAATTAATTCGTAGCTAATCGAGATATTGTGTTTCCACTCGCGGTTCTCAATGTGTCCCACGCGTATGGTATTGCCGTTTTGCTCGATAGGAGGATTGTTTTCGATTTCGTGGACGCGTTGCTCCGCGTCTCCCCAGCCGCTCGCGTGAATCTTGGCGTGGATTTCCACCTTCGCGGAATCGCCGGTTCTCACCGTAATGTTCCCGGCACCGGTTTGCACATCCAAATCCACCGGCCCGGTCACACCCAACGTGCGATCGAAATGTCCCTGGCTGTCTCCCGCCAATGCGGGAAGCGCCGTCAAACTGCCGGCCAGCGCCACCAGCAAGAGCAATCTCGGAACTGCGCGCAGACGAACTCTCATCTGTATTCCTCCTATGCGAATTGAACCCGCCCAAGCAAAAGGTACGCAATACGTCGCTGAAAAGTTCAGACGCAGCACTGCGTTTCAGGTGAGCACGAAACGGCGGCCTATTCCGCTCGCGCCGTCCACTTTATCCGCTCCGCGTTTTTTGGAGAATGAAACTAGGATAGCTGAGAATCGATCAGCAGGAAGTCTTAAGCCGCCGCGCCATGGCACTTCTTGTACTTTTTTCCCGAGCCGCAAGGGCAGGGATCGTTGCGCCCAACCTTAGCGCCGGTGCGAACCGGCTTCGGGGCAGTTTCCGCCTGTGCTGGCCCGGCTTGAAACTGTAAATCCCGCTGCTGGCGCTGCTGCCGTTGTTCGATTTTTTTTGCTTCATCTTCAGGCCTGGCAGGCTGCATCAGGAACAGGAAGCGCACAGCTTCCGTGTCGATGCGGTCCATCAATTCATCAAACAGCACGAACGCTTCTTTCTTGAACTCGACCAGCGGATCTTTCTGGCCGTAGCCGCGCAGCCCGATTCCTTCTTTCAAGTGGTCGAGCGTAAGCAGGTGGTCTTTCCATTGCCCGTCCACCACGTCGAGCAGGATGTGGCGCTCCAGCCAGCGCAGCGTCTGTGCGCTGAATAGAACTTCCTTTTCTTCGTATCGTGCCTTCACCTTCTCGGTCATCGCTTCCGCAAGCGTATCGTGATTCAGCGCGGCAAAGTCCAAGCCCGCTGCTTTCGGGTCGAAGCCGAACTGATTCAACACCTCATTGCTGAACTGCGTCACGTTCCATTGGTCCGGATGCTGCTCGCGCGGGCAGTACGTTTCCACCAGCTCGTTTGCAATCGCTTCGGCGCGCTCGAGAATAAAATCCTTCTGATCGCGGCCCTCCAGGAACGAGCGGCGCAGCCCATAAATCGTCTCGCGCTGCTTGTTCATCACATCGTCGTATTCCAACAAATGTTTGCGCGCTTCAAAGTTCTGCGCTTCCACCGTCTTCTGCGCGTTCTCAATCCGCCGGCTGATCAACTTGGACTCGATCGGCACACCCTCGGTCATCCCCAGCCGGAACATCAGCGCCTTCATGCGGTCGCCGCCAAAAATACGAAGCAAATCGTCTTCCAGTGACAGGAAAAAACGCGAAGCTCCCGGATCTCCCTGGCGGCCAGCGCGGCCGCGTAGCTGATTGTCAATCCGCCGTGCTTCGTGCCGTTCCGTTCCCAGGATGTGCAGACCACCCATCGCCACCACTTCATCGTGTTCCGCTTTGCACTGCTCTGCAAATTGATCGAAGATCGGCTTCCATTGATCCAGCGGCACCTGATAAATCTTGCCTTCCTGTTGGAACAGCACCATCGCGCTGGCCATGGCACTGGAGCCATTCGATGAACTCGCAGAAGTTGAAGTAGAAGTGCTGGTCGCTGTCGCCGTCGCAGTTGACGTCGCCACCGCCCCGCTGGTAGCCGCGGCATCCGCCTGCCCCGGTGTCTCCGTTCCCGGAGCCGCCCCGATCACCGCGCTCGCCGGAGCGTACGGCATCGCCAGTTTATTTTTCAGCGCATACTCGCGGGTCATCGCTTCGGGATTTCCGCCCAGCAGAATGTCCGTCCCGCGCCCGGCCATGTTCGTGGAAACTGTTACCGCGCCTTTGCGCCCCGCCTGCGCGATAATCTTTGCTTCGCGCTCGTGCTGCTTCGCGTTCAACACCTGGTAAGGTATGCCCGTCTTCTTCAAAATCTCCGCGATCTTCTCCGATTTCTCGATCGAGATGCTGCCCACCAGTACGGGCTGGCCGCTCTCGTAATACTGCCGGATGCCGCCCGCGCGTGTGCCGTCTTCCTGAATGATGCCATTCACCGCCGCTTCAAATTTTTCACCCTCGGTGCGGTAAACCACATCCGGATTCTCGATTCGAATCAGCGGCACGTTCGTGGGAATCGCAACCACTTCCAATTTGTAAATTTTATCGAACTCCGCCGCTTCCGTATCCGCCGTGCCGGTCATGCCCGAAAGCTTCTTGTACATGCGAAAATAATTCTGGAACGTAATCGTCGCGAGCGTCTGATTTTCGCGCTCGATTTTAACGCCTTCCTTCGCTTCCACCGCCTGGTGCAGCCCGTCGGACCATCTTCGTCCCGGCATTTGCCGTCCGGTAAACTCATCCACGATCACGATCTCGTTGTCTTTAATTACGTAATCCACGTCCTTCTTGAAAAGCGCGTGCGCGCGCAACGACTGGTAGACGTGGTGAATGATCTCCATGTTCGCGGGATCGTACAGGTTTCCCAAGTTCAGCAAACGTTCGCACTTCGACACGCCTTCTTCCGTCAGCGTGGATGTGCGGTGCTTTTCATCCAGCGTGTAATCGATGTCCAGGATCAGCTTCGGAATGATTTTGTCGATGCGGTAATATTTGTCCGTGGATTCTTCCGCCGGCCCGGAAATAATCAGCGGCGTGCGCGCCTCGTCAATCAGGATCGAGTCCACTTCGTCCACCACCGCGAACTGGTGCCCCCGCTGGACGCAGTCCTTCAAATCGTACTTCATGTTGTCGCGCAGATAATCGAACCCGAACTCGTTGTTGGTTCCAAAAGTGATATCCGCGCCATACGCTGCTCGCCGCTGCACGTCGTCCAGATCGTGAACGATCACGCCTACGGTCAGCCCCAACATTTTGTAAATCGGCCCCATCCATTCCGCGTCGCGACGCGCCAAATAATCGTTCACCGTCACGATGTGCACGCCCTGTCCCGTCAGCGCGTTCAAGTACGCCGGCAGCGTCGCCACCAGCGTCTTGCCTTCACCCGTTTTCATCTCCGCGATTTTGCCCTGATGCAGAACGATGCCGCCAATCAGCTGAACGTCGAAATGCCGCATGCCCAGCGTCCGCCGACCGGCTTCCCGCACCAATGCGAACGCCGGAATCAACGCAGGCTCAACCGCCTCTTGCAGCCTCCGCTTGTAGTCCGGATCATCGCGCTCAAGCCCTTCCAGTCGGCCTTGCACCTCGGCCTTCAACACCGCAGTCCGCGCCGTGATCTGCTCGTCCGAGAGTCTCTTCATCTCCGGCTCAAGCTCGTTGATCGCGGCCACCGTAGGCAGGATGGCCTTCACGTCGCGCTCGTGCTTCGTCCCGATAAACCGCGCGACTACCTTATTTATGACTTTCTCGACGTCCATAACTTCGTTTTGGTCCCTTTTGGTGTTGCGTTTTGAAATGCGGCAGGCTTGCCTTTACCTAAATCTTGCAAAACCCCACTATCCATTGTAGCCGCTCGCGCGCTTTCGTGCAAAGCGCCTGCCTGAGCTCCTAGGCGTCGTATCTAGTCATACCAACGCCCGGGATCTGTGCATTGCGTCCTCTTTTTCAGCGTTTTTTCCAGCCCCAAATCGGTCCGCAAGCCCGCTTTTTCAACCGCACCTGTACCGCCGTTTTTTGTCTCATTTTCCCTGTCTTTCCGTACATGTCCAAAAGTACCGCCGCGCTAGAACCTTTGACCAGCATCTTTCCGCGCGCCCGTCCGCTAACCTTTCAATAGGCAAACAAGCGGTTTAAGGCCTTTTCCAAGGGAGTTCTAATATGTTGCAGTTCACACGCATCTTCGCACTGCTCGCCGCCATCCTTCTAATGGCTTCTGGGGCCTTGTTTGCCGCCGAGCCGCAGATCACCACCCCGGAAGGCCAACTCTTTAGCTCCCTGAACCGTGAACGCGCCTCCCAGGGCCTCTCCGCCCTCCAGTGGGACGATGCCCTCGCCTCTGCCGCTCGTCAGCATGCCGTTCGCATGGCGCAACTCGACCAAATGTCTCACCAGCTTCCCGGTGAGCCCAACTTGCTCGCGCGCGCGAGCGAGGCAGGCGCGCGTTTCAGCGTGATCGCCGAAAACGTCGCCATCGGCCCGGCCCCCGCCGTCATACACACGATGTGGATGCACTCCCCCGGCCACCGCGCGAACATTCTCAGCCCCCAGCTGAATGCCGTGGGCATCGCCGTAGTTCAGGGCAACTCCGGCCTCTTCGCCGCGCAGGACTTTTCGCAAAAGGTCGTAACCTCGAATCCCGACCAGCAGGTCCAGCAAGTAATTTCGCTCCTCGCCGCGCGCGGGTTGCAAGCCACCGTCGCGGGCGATGTAGCTGCGTCCTGCGATGGAAACCGCAAATTCGCGCCCAACACCGCAGCCACGCTGGTACGTTACGAAACCCCTAACTTGGACAAGCTCCCCGACCTCCTCGATCAGCAGCTCCAGACCCACAAGTTTCGCGCCGCAACCGTAGCCGCATGCACCGCCAATGCCACACCAGGCTTCTCCCGCTACCGCGTCGCCGTCCTCCTTTTCTGAGCCTCTCGCCGTTCGAACTCCCCTCCATCTCCCTGGAATGAGCCTCCGCGCTCGCTTGCTGCTATCGGTTCACAGGTCTATTATTGGAGCCTAAGCAAAATCATTTAAAGTCGCGTGTAACTCGCACTCATTCGAAAGGAAACCATGGCAAGCGGACCAGCAGGACCAGCGGCAGGAAAGCGTTTGCAGGACAAAGCGCCGATCACCGGAGTGAAGAATCTCGTCGCGGTCGCCAGCGGCAAGGGCGGAGTAGGGAAGACTACCGTCGCCGTAAACCTCGCCATCGCGCTAAAAAATATGGGCCATTCGGTCGGCCTTCTCGACGCCGACGTTTACGGCCCCAACGTCCCGGTAATGCTCGGCACCAACGAGCAGCCGCGCGCAGTGGACGAGCGCACCATCGTTCCCGTCGAAGCCTACGGCCTGAAAATGATTTCCATGGGCTTGCTCAATCCCGGCGACAAGCCGCTCGTCTGGCGTGGCCCCATGCTCCACAGCGTGATCCAACAGTTCCTGCGCAGCACGCAATGGGGCGAACTCGACTACCTCATCGTAGATCTGCCCCCGGGTACGGGTGACGTTCAGCTCACGCTGATTCAGAGCGTCTCGGTCAGCGGTGCCGTCGTGGTCACCACGCCTTCCATCGTCGCGCTGGCCGACGTGCGCAAAGCCATCGAAATGTTTCGCCAGGTAAACGTGGAAATTCTCGGCGTGGTCGAGAACATGAGCTATTTCAATTGCCCGCATTGCAACGGCCGCATCGACGTCTTCGGCCACGGCGAAGGCCAGCACATGGCCAAAACTTTCGGTGTGCCGTTCCTCGGCGAGATTGAAATCGATCCGCAGATTCGTATCGGGGGAGACACCGGCAAGCCCGTCGCATCGCTCGGCGAAGACGCGCCCGGCAGCAAAAGCATCTACGCCATGGCTCGCAACGTCGTCGCGCGCCTTGAAGTGGTCAACCAATCCGTCGGCGCCCCGGTCGTTCAGATCCTGTAGCGCAATCGGCTCGGGCGCGCTTATTAGGTCGCTTTACTCGCGCTCGCGTTTGCGTTGCCGTTTGCCAGCATCACCACCAGCCGCGCCACTTCCTCCGGCTCCATCGCCGTACTATCCACCACCACGGCGTCGCGAGCGCGCACCAGCGGGGAAGTAGCACGCTCGAGGTCGCGCCGGTCGCGTTCGCGGATTTCTTCCAGCGTTTTCTTCAGGTCGATGGCGTCGCCCTTTTGTTCGTGCTCGCGCCATCGACGCTCCGCTCGCACTTCCGGTGACGCCGTAAGGAAAATTTTCAATCCCGCGTCGGGAAAAACTACGCTTCCGATGTCGCGCCCCTCCATCACCACTCCGCCTTGCTGGCCCGCACGCCGCTGCTCGGCCACCAGCACCTGCCGTACGCCCGCGTTCACTGCAATCTTGGACGCCGCCTGTGAAACCTCCGGCGTGCGAATCTCCATGGTCACATCTTCGCCATCCAAGAATACTCGCTGGCCGCTCTCTTCCGCGCGCAAGTCAATGCGTGTACCATGCGCGAGCGCGACGAGCGCCTCGGCAGCTTCGGGCGAAATCTTATGGCGCACCGCTTTCAGCGCGAGAGCGCGATACATGGCTCCCGTATCCACGTACACGTATCCCAGCATTTCGGCCACGCGCCGCGCGAGCGTGCTCTTGCCCGAACCTACGGGCCCGTCAATCGCGATAACCAATTTTTTCAGCGGCGCGGTCATTTCAAATGGAGTGATCTCAGATTCTCTTAAACGCTCTTTCGATTTCGCGCACGGAGTAGCGCAGCACGATCGGCCGCCCGTGCGGGCAGCTCATCGGGTACTCGGTTTTTGCCAGTTCGCCGAGCAGCCATTCCATTTTGGTGAGGTCCAGCGGAGTGTTCACTTTGATCGCCGCATGGCAGGAAGTGGAAGCAGCGATCTTCGCTTGCAGCGAGTCGATCGAAATCGCCTGATTCTCCCGCGCAATCCCATCGAGAATTTCGTACAGCAGTTTTTCCGCGTCGCCGCTGGTGATGCCCGCAGGCGCAGCCTGAATCGCGACGCTCCTTGCCCCCATCAATTCCGCTTCAAATCCGTTCGCGTGAAGTTCATCTCCGATTTGTTCGAAAATAACCAATTGTCGCGGGTTCAGCTCCACGATCAGCGGCACCAGCATCCGCTGGCCCCCAAGTTCTCCTTCGCGCCGCGCGCGCAAATGTTGCTCGAACAGAACGCGTTCGTGCGCCACATGCTGATCGATGATCCACAGGCCTTCGCTGTTCACCGCCACGATGAAGCTGCTGTTCACCTGCCCCAGCGGCTTCAGGTCAACAATCTGGTCCGGCCTCGGCAGCGTGCCGGGAGCGTTTGCCGGCGCGACAGACGCGCCTTCGGCTTCGGCGCCGAGCGCCTCTCGCGTTGGATCCGCAAAATCACTGCCGTTTCCGCTTCCAAACTGCAAGCGTTGAGGCACCGGCCGGTCAGGCGCGCCGGAAAGCTCGAAGCCCTCCGCGATGCCAGCTGCTGAGCTGCCAAGCGAATTAGGAATCTCCGCGCGTGGCGGCCCTGGAAATGTGCTCGCGTCAGGCATCGGCGCATAACCTCGCATGTTTCCGACGGCCGACGAGGAGGATAAGCCGCCAGCACTCTGTTCACCTGCCGCAGCCGCGCGCGCCGCGGGAAATCCCGGAATCGGCCGCGCATGCGAGAGCGCTAGTCGCAGCGCGTCGCGCGTGAAATCGTGAACGAATTGCGGATGCCGAAAGCGCACCTCGATTTTCGCCGGATGCACATTCACGTCCACTTCCTCGTACGGCAAATCGAGGAAAAGCAAAACAAACGGGAAAACTCCTGGCGGCATGATGTTGCGATACGCCTCGCCAATCGCGTGCAGCAGCAGCCGGTCGCGGACCAGACGGCGATTCACGAAAATATAGATCCCGTTGCGGTTCGTGCGCTGCACTTCCGGCCGCGAAGTGAACCCGCTCACTCGCAGCGTAGCCGCTCGTTCTTCCGTTTCCATCGGCGGTTCCGTGATCGCGCTGCGCACGGGCCCCTCGGTTGGCGTAATTTCCGTCAGCTCGTCGAGCGCCTGGCGACCGAAAATCTGGTAAACGCGCTCGGAAAGTTTTCCGACCGGCGTGCAATTCAGAATTTCCTGTGTCGGCGTTTTCAGTAGGAATTGGCAATCGGGATGCGCCACAGCGTAGTGCGTGACAAGCGAAGCAATGTGTCCCAGCTCGGTAGTCTCGGATTTCAAGAATTTCCGCCGCGCAGGCACGCAATAAAAAATGTCCGCTACGCTGATTGAAGTGCCCGCAGGCAAGCCCGCCGGCTTGACGCCAATCAGTTTTCCACCCGCAAACTCCACGCGCGTCCCTTGTTCGTCTTCAGCCGAGCGCGTTTCAAGCAGCAACCGTGAAATAGAAGCAATCGAAGGCAGCGCTTCGCCGCGAAACCCCAGCGTAGAAATGGAAAGCAAATCATCCGCGGTGCGCAATTTCGAAGTAGCATGCCGCTCGAACGCCAGCAGGGCATCGTCATGGTTCATTCCCGTGCCGTCGTCAATCACCCGAATCATGCGCTTGCCGCCCGATTCCGTTTCGATGCGAATCGACCGCGCCTCCGCGTCCAGCGCGTTTTCAAGCAGCTCCTTCACCACCGACGCAGGCCTCTCCACCACTTCGCCCGCAGCGATCTTGTTCGCCACATTCTCCGCAAGTATGCGTATCCGGCTCATAGGGTGTGGTTGGTATGCTTTATGTGCGGAAATCCGGAATCTGCTGGAGTGCGCAGATCCTCTTTGCGTATCTGTTCATCCTCTTCCTTTTCATCTTGGGCAACGCTTCGGAGAAAAATGCGCGTGCCGAATAAACTGGCGATGAACACTACAAGAAGAAGCGAAACGCCGAGCCATTCCGGAAATTCAGGCATCTGCACCATGATCAAGAAAATAAACCCGATCGAGACAGCCAAAATCAGCAGCACCATGAACTGCGCCCTCAGCCTCAGCCTGCGCATGCTTCGGATTAGCAGACTTACGCCTACTGCCGCGGCGATCGGTATCAGCACTAGCGCCCGATAGGAAATCATGCTCTGGCTGGTATCAAAGTTCATTTTTCCGCTCGCTTGATTGCGATGCCCAATTCGTCGAGCTGGTCGGTGCCCACTTCTGAAGGCGAGTCAGCCATCAAATCGACCGCAGCAGTTGTCTTCGGGAAGGCGATCACCTCGCGAATCGACTTTTCGCCGGCCAGCAGCATGACGACGCGGTCGATCCCCAGCGCGATGCCGCCATGCGGCGGAGTACCATACGTGAGCGCGTCGAGAAAGAAACCAAAACGCTGCCGCGCTTGTTCGTCAGTCAGCCCGAGCGCTTTGAACATCCGCGCCTGCACATCCTGGCGATGAATTCGAATGCTTCCCGAGCCGAGCTCGTTGCCATTCAGCACGAGATCGTATCCTTTCGAGCGGCACTCCCACGGCGCAGTTTCGAGTTTGTCGAGATCTTCCTCGAAGATTCCGGTGAACGGATGCTGCGCGCTGACCCACCGCTTATCCGTCGCACTCCATTCGAAGAGCGCGAAGCCCGTGATCCACGCAAATTCCCATTTGCTGCGGTCGATCAAGTTGAGCTTGTCTCCCAGATATAGGCGAATCTGGCCGGCGACGTTGAGCGACGTGTCATTGTGCTCAATTTGTTCCTTGGCTGCCGCGGCGACGATCAAATCTCCCGGCCTTGCGCTCACCGCTTCAGCGAGCTTCTTCAGCATTTCCGGCCCAAGAGTCTTCTCCAGCGGCGAAGTGATTCCTTCGGCCGCAACTTTCACGGTATAAACACCGCGCGCGCCCGACGATTTCGCGAACTCGCCCAGTTCGTCGAGCTGCTTTCGCGACCATGCAGCCCCGCCCGGCGCGACGAGTGCTTGCACGTTGCCCTCAATCTGCAGTTTTCCTCGTCCGCTCTCGAAAAATTTCGTCACGTCGTGCAATTCCATTCCAAAACGCAAGTCCGGCTTGTCCGAGCCGTAGCGCCGCAGTGCGTCCTTGTAATCGAGATGCCGAAACGGTCCTTTCGCCTGCACGCCTACGACCGCGCAGGTGCGTTCCATCACGCGCTCGATTACTTCAAAAATATCCTGCTGGCGCGGGAACGACATTTCCAGGTCGAGCTGCGTGAACTCAAGCTGGCGATCGGCGCGAAAGTCTTCATCGCGAAAACAGCGCACGATTTGGAAATAGCGGTCCATGCCGGAAATCATCAATATTTGCTTGAAGATTTGCGGCGATTGCGGCAGCGCGTAAAACTTTCCGTGATGGATGCGGCTCGGCACCAGGCAGTCGCGCGCGCCCTCCGGAGTTGAGCGCGTAAGCATCGGCGTTTCTATTTCGAAAAATCCTTGCTCGTCGAGCGACTTGCGAATTTCCAATATGATGCGGTGGCGCAGCTCAAGATTGCGGTGCGGTTTCGGCCGGCGCAAATCGAGATAGCGGTAGCGCAAGCGCGTTTCTTCGCTCGCCGTCACTTCTTCTTCGATCTGAAACGGCGGCGTTTTAGAATTGTTCAAGATGTGCAGCCGCGTGGCCATCACTTCCACTTCGCCCGATGCAATGTCCGGGTTCGCCTTTTGCCGTCGCAGGACGCGTCCTTCCACCGCAACCACAAATTCCGAACGCAGTTGCTCCGCCTTCGCATGCGCCTCAGGATGCAGCTCCTTGTTGAAAACTATTTGCGCGATTCCGGCGCGGTCGCGCAGGTCGATGAAAATCAGTTGCCCCAGATCGCGCCGCCGGTGGACCCAGCCCATCAGCACGACGTCTTTATCAGCGTCGGATGCGCGCAGGTCTCCGCAATACATTGTGCGTTTCAGATTTCCGAGCGCTTCAAGCACGAGCTTTCCTTCCCGTTAACCTTATCATTAGCCGCGGCCTCTTCGTTCCGACTCAAGATATTCAATCAACTCCAACTCTGAAAGCTTTTTCTGCTCCGAATCGACGAGGCGCTTCAGGGTGAAAGTGCCGGCAGCGACTTCGTCTTCGCCGATGATCAGCGCGTAGCGCGCGCCGAGCTTATCCGCGAGGCCCAGCGATTTTTTGAATTTCATTTCTTCCGGCGGCAGCTCGACGGCTAGCCCTGCCGTGCGGAGCTTTCGCGTGATGTTCACTGCCGTAGGATACGCGGCCTGGCCCATCCACGCGACGAACACGGCAAGCCCAGGCAGATGCGGCAATTTTCCGCCTTCTTGTATGGACAAAATCGCGCGGTCGCTGCCGATGGCGAAGCCGATGCCTTTCGTCGGCGGGCCGCCGAGCAGCTCGACCAAGCCGTCGTAGCGCCCGCCGCCGCACACCGCGTTCTGCGAGCCCAGCCCTTCTGCCGTGACTTCGAACGTGGTCCGCGTGTAGTAATCGAGACCGCGAACGAGTCGCCAGTTTTCTTCGTAAGCAACACCGCGCATGTTTAATTCTTCTTTCAGTTTCGCGAAATGCTCGCGGCATTCGGCGCAAAGATGATCGGAGATGCGCGGCAGCTTCGCAATGATGGGCTGCTCCTCGGGCAATTTCGAATCGAGCACGCGCAGCGGGTTGGTGTCGATACGCCGCTGCGAGTCCGGGCCAAGCTGGTCTTTCACTTCGCGCAGCTTTTCGCGCAAAACCTCGACATATTGCGGCCGGCAATCTTTGCAGCCAATCGAATTCACATACAGCGTCGTGCGCGTCAGCCCCACGCGCTTGAAAAACACGACCAGCATTTCCAGCACTTCCGCGTCAATCGCGGGCGCATCGGACTGCCCCAGCACTTCTGCACCGATCTGGTAGAACTGCCGGTAGCGCCCTTTCTGCGGCCGCTCCCGCCGAAACATCGGCCCGGTGTAGTACAGCTTGACGTTGCCCGGCAGCGTTTGCATCCCATTTTCGATGTATGCCCGCGCGACACTCGCCGTCGCTTCGGGCCGCAACGAATAAGTTCGGTCCGCGGCGCTGTCTTCGATCGAATCCGAATCGTGGCCGCTGCTGAATGTAAACATTTCCTTGTTCACGACATCCGTTTCAGCCCCTATTGAGCGAGCGAATAGTTCGGTCTCCTCAAAAATGGGCAGTCGGATGTCGCGGAAATTGTAGGATTCGAAGACGTCGCGCGCAGTCTGCTCGAACCAATTCCACAAGGCGGAATCCGGCGGCAAGATGTCGCGAGTGCCTTTGATAGCGCGAAATTGGCGTCTATGATCCGTCATAGGCGGGCGTGCGCGTGACATTCGCAAACGGTTCAAAGTTCTCGATTAGACGCACACCCCCTCCTTTGTTTGCAATAGCTTACGATGGATTCTAATAAATCGAGTTCTCGATTAAAAAAATTGTAGATTTTCTCGCGACGCCCGGGAGCCATTCCTCCGGGGCCGCCGCTCTGCCGAGAATCCGGCGCTCTGCCCATCACGCTATTTTACAACACGCACGCAAGTGTTTTTCGGCGTGCGGGGAATTCGGCGCGTTGAATGGTCAATTTCCGGACTCGGACTTATAGGTATCCTTGTACTCGACGTAGCGCTGCGCGTAGCGGTCGATGGATTCGAGGTCCTCGGAGGTAAGCGCGCGGCGAAGTTTGCCGGGCTGGCCCATGAAGAGGCTCCCGGGCGCGACAATAGTGCGTTCAGGGACGAGCGTGCCCGCGGCGATGATGCTGCCCGCGCCGATTTTCGCGCCGTTAAGAATGATGCTGCCCATCCCGATCAGGCAGCGCGACTCAATAGTGCAGCCGTGCAGAACTACAGCGTGGCCCACCGTAACGTTGTCGCCTAGAATCAACGGGTTCGTATCGCGCATCACGTGCAGCACGGAACCGTCTTGAATGTTCGTGCGCGAGCCGATGCGCATGAAGTTCACATCACCGCGAAGCACCGCGCACGGCCACACGCTGGAATGTTCGCCGATGACGACGTCACCTATAACCACAGCTTGCGGATCGATATAAGCGGTTGCAGCAATTTGCGGCGCGTGGCCAAGATAAGTGCGAATCATTTGCTCGCCTCCCAATCAAATCCGAAGCGCAGTTTACTGGATTCCGGGCCACTTTGACGGAAAAGCCTGCAAAAGATGATTTCTGACTTTATGGGCCAAGAAGGGAATCGCATCTTCTTCGGCAGCTTCGACAGCGAAACAAATACGAAAATGCCTTCGAGGCTTGGCTCGTTTACTCCCATCCCCTAGTACTCGCGAACAGGTGTACTAATCTGGACTTCTCGCCAGTTGCACCATACGCCACAGCCATTTAGGCTCCCTTTTACGCGCCGTGTCGTTAAATTGCGAATTATAAAAAAATAATGGAACTTTTTCCGCAGGGCAGGGTTTTGGGAGTCAATTCGCAATCTTGAAGGAACTGAGAGGGAACCTTGCGTCGCTCAAAATGGCTCGCAGCCGCAGTCGTTGTTCTAGCGTTAATGACTTCAAGTTGTGCTCTTACACCACCGGGCTCGACCACTTCCGACACTCTAACGATATCCCCAAGCACCGCGGACGTACGCGCCGGCTCGACCCAGCAATTTACCGCTTCTCTGGTTGACAAGACCTTTACCTGGTCGGTGAACGGAGTGGTGGGCGGAAGCGCAGCCACCGGAACCATTAGCGCGACTGGAAATTATACCGCGCCTGCAACGCTCCCTTCACCGAACACCGTAACGATTGAAGTGGCGGAAACCAAAAAGCCTTCGGTTAACAGCACAAGCGCCGTCACGCTCTGGAATCCCGTGCCACAGATTTCCGGCATTTCGCCTGCGCAGGTAAACGTCGGCGCGATTACCCTGACGATATCCGGAACCAACTTTGTCAGCGGCGCCACGGCATCGTTCGGCGGCGCCAACTTAACGATCATGTCGGTCTCCAGCACGCAAATAGTCGCAACGGGAACGGCTACCGTTTCTCAAGCAGGTTTGACGGAAGCTGTGGTGGTGACCAACCCCGACCCCGGTTCGAGTAATTCAAACAGCGTGAATGCGCAAGTAGTCGGAGCGGCCGCGATCAGCGCTACCGCTGCGGCGCGCTTCCTCGATCAGACCAGCTTTGGCCCTACGGCAACCACGATCGTGCATGTCCAGCAGATCGGTTTGCAGGCGGCGCTGACCGAACAGTTCAATCAGCCCACCACGCAATTCAGCGAGCCGCCGTCGCCTGACACCGCGGTGTGCGGTTTCACAAACTGGCGCTGCACGCAGTCAGAATTCCTGAACGTCGCGGTCTGGGGAAACGATCAGTTCCGTCAGCGCGTGGCCATGGCTCTGAGTGAAATATTCGTGGCGCCGATCCAACAGGACAACGCCATGCCTTTCTATCTGAATACTCTGGCCAACGACGCCTTTACCAATTACCGCACCATCATGCAGGATGCGGCGCTTTCGCCCGCCATGGGCGACTACCTGAATATGGTGAACAGTGGAAAGCCTCCCACCGGTCAAATCGCGAATGAGAATTTCGGCCGCGAGAATATGCAGCTCTTCACCCTGGGAGTAAATCTCTTGAATTCGGACGGCACCCTGCAGACCGATGGCAGCGGCAATCCTATTCCCACCTACACCGAGCTTCAGGTGGAAGCTTTTGCGCGTGCCTATACGGGTTGGACCTTCGCAAATACGGATGGCAGCACTCCGTCCAGTTTCAATTACACGAAAAATTGGCTCACCTTCATGGTACCGGTCGAAAGCGAGCATGATGAGACTTCAAAAATCCTCTTGAATGGAACCACGCTTTCCGCCGGCCAGTCGGCCGAGCAGGACCTGAAAGGCGCCCTCGACAACATATTTGCGCACCCGAATGTCGGCCCGTTTGTCTGCAGGCAGCTCATACAGCATCTGGTGAGCGGCGATCCAAGCCCCGCCTACGTGTCGCGCGTGGCTGCGGTCTTCGCGAATAACGGCAGCGGCGTGCGCGGCGACATGAAGGCCGTCCTGACCGCGATTATTATGGATCCGGAAGCACGTGCGGGAGACACGCAAACTGGGGATCAGGCTGACATGTCTCCGGCGGTCGATGGCGGGCACCTGCGCGAGCCGCTCCTTTGGACCATGAATCTGCTTCGCGGATTAAATGCGGCTCAGACTCCGGCTACTTCCTATTTGTACGTCAACTTCATGTCCGGGACGTTGACCTCCGTAGGAGAAGCACCCATCGACCAGTCCAGCGTGTTTAACTACTTCCCGCCCAGTTACGTCATTCCGCAAACCACGTTGAACGCTCCTGAGTTTTCTCTGGAGAACACCGGCTCGGTCATTCCGCGCATGAGCCTTGCCGACAAGATTATTCACAACGAAGATTCAGCGCCGGTCATAGACCTGAGCGCGACCAGCGTCATCGGACAACAAGCGAGCAATCCGGCGCAACTGGTGGATTATCTGGGCATGCTTTTCATGCACAGCCAGATGCCCAGCGATATGCGAACCGCTTTAATCGAGACCATCACCGCCATTCCCGCGACCGACCTTCAGAGCCGCGCGGAAGTGGCCGTGTTCCTGGTGGTCACTTCTTCGCAGTACAAGATCATGCACTAATCGCAGGAAGACGGGCCAAAAAGGAGTTTTATGTCACACAGTCGACGAAGTTTCTTAACCAATGCTTCCTTGCTCGCAGCCGGCAATCTTCTGGGCTTCCGCCCTTTCGGAATGCTCAACGCTCTGGCCCAAACGTCTTCGGATTACAAGGCGCTGGTCTGCATCTTTATGTTCGGCGGTAACGACGCGAATAATATGCTCATCCCGTTCGACACCACCGGGTACGCCAACTACGCCACCATTCGCGGCCCGATAGCGCTGGCGCAAAACACGCTGCTGCCGCTTACGCCGGCGCCCAACTTTGCGCTGCATCCCAGCCTGCCGGAAGTGCAGTCTTTGTTTAACAGCGGCAACCTGGCGTTCCTGGCGAATGTCGGCACACTCCTGCAGCCGACCACCCGCGCGCAATACCAGGCCAATTCGATCGTGCCGCCCAGCAACCTCTTCTCTCATCCCGACCAGCAACTGGAGTGGCAGAACCAGATGGACAGCTCCGGGGGCAGCACGGGTTGGGCAGGCCGCATCGCGGACAAGATGAATACGCAATACAATCCAGGCGCGCTGGTACCGATGATCGCTTCGATCAGCGGCGATACTCTGTTCTGCAATGGAATGGGAACTTCACCCGTTGCCGTCGGGTCCGGAGGGCCGGGCACCCCAAGCTGCAGCGATCAATCCTACTGCTCTTCGCGCCAGACCACAGCGCAACAGTTCGCAAACATGAGCAGCGGCGTTTCGTTGATTCAGGAAGACAACGACATCACCAACAATGCTTTCACCTATAACACAGTGCTGGCCGGCGCGTTAAATGCTGCAACGCCGCTGACAACTGTTTTTCCGACTACCACTCCCTTCGGCGCTCAGTTGGCGGAGGTTGCAAAACTCATCAACGTGCGCGCGGCTTTGGGAGTCAAGCGGCAGATTTTCTTCGTGGGTGCAGGCAACTTCGATACCCACGCGGCCCAGTTGGCCACTCAGGCAACACTTCTGGCCGAAGTGAGCCCGGCATTACTGGCGTTCTACCAGGCATTGCAGGAAATGAATTTGGCGAATCAGGTTACCGCCTTCACCTGCTCGGACTTTGCGCGTACCTTGCAGCCAAATTCGGCCGGCGGAACGGACCACGCCTGGGGCAGCCACCACATCATTCTTGGCGGCGCGGTGAAAGGCGGGCAGATTTACGGAACGTTTCCAACTCTGGCGCTCGGCGGTCCCGACGATGTTGCTTCCAACGGCCGGTGGATCCCCAGCACTTCTTCGGCGCAGTACGCAGCGACGTTGGCCCAATGGTTCGGTCTGTCCACTACGGATCTCCCGTACGTGCTGCCGTACATCGGCAATTTCAGCAGCAACAATCTGGGGTTCCTCGGCTAATCCAGAAAAAATCAGCACAGCCCGCCTAAGAACTGACCATCGCGCCCCTTGAGGCGCTCGCCGCGCTGTGCTCCATACTCCCTCGTGTTGTCCCAGTAAAAGAAACGGGCGGGCCTTCCGCTGCATCAAAAGGGAAGTGCGACGCCGTAATTCAACACCAGGTTTTTCCCGGGCGCTGACGCTTGTCGTCTCACTCCTGCTTTGCTCCTTAGGCGCGCAGGCGGCCGGAACGCCCATCCCCCACGGCACTCTAGATCTCGTCGCCGAGAATCAATGGATCACAGAGGGGCATGATTTCAATCTCGGTTTGCATTTTCAGCTCGAGAAGGGCTGGCACATCTATTGGCTCAATCCAGGCGATTCGGGCGAGCCGCCGCGCGTCAAGTGGCAATTGCCGGCGGGACTCGCCGCAGGGCCAATTGAGTGGCCTACACCGCGGCGTCTGGGAACGCCGAGCATCGTCGATTTTGGCTATGAGGATGAAGTGACGCTGATCGTGCCGATGCACGCGGATGCCAGGTTGACGCCGCAGGGGCCGGCGCAGTTCGGCGCCGAAGTTAAAGTGCTGGTCTGCCGCGAAATATGCATTCCGGGCAAGGCCCAGCTCTGGCTCACGCTCCCCGTCAAATCGCAGGCGCCTGTTCCGGACGCTCGGACTCGCGATTTATTCGCCGCCGCGCGAAAATCATTGCCACAGCCCGCGCCGCGGAACTGGAAATTTAGTGTGGGCGACGCGAAGGACTCCCTGGTGCTCAGCGCGAACGTGGGCCATCAAATCACGCAGGCCGTTTTCTTCCCGCTCGCCGAATCGCAGATTGACAACACAGCCCCGCAGAAGCTCGCCCCAACCGCCGCCGGCTTCCGGCTGACGCTGCGCAAGTCAGCCCAGCTTCTCAAACCAATCGAGCGCCTAAAAGGCGTGCTCGTACTCTCTGCCGATCGGGCCTACTTGGTTGACGCGCCTCTCAGCAAGCCTGGCGCAGCGAAAAACATTCGCGACGTTGGAATTTACGCGGCACAATCCTTGAAGGAGGGACAACAAAAATGAAGCGTTCGACTCTGTACCCGATACTCATAGCTTTGTTGCTCTGCACAGCTCTGCCACTGATTTTGTCCGGCAAAACCGGCGAAGCGGCGCCGGAGTTCACCGCCACGGCGAGCAACGGCAAGACCGTTCACCTGTCGGATTATCGCGGAAAGTATGTGGTCCTCGAGTGGCACAACAACGGCTGCCCCTACGTAGGGAAGCACTACAACAGCGGCAACATGCAGAAACTGCAAAAGCAGTGGACCGGCCGCGGTGTTATTTGGTTCACGATTCTCTCCTCCGCGCCAGGCAACCAGGGATACATGACTGCGAGCGAAGAGAATGCCTATCTCACGAAAGTTCAGGCTGCTCCGACCGCCGCATTGCTCGACCCCACCGGCCAGATCGGCCATCTTTACGACGCGAAGACCTCGCCGCAAATGGTCGTCATCAACCCCCAGGGCGTCGTGATTTACGATGGTGCGATTGACGACAAACCGACCACCGACCTGGAGGACGTGCCCACCGCGACGAATTACGTCAACCTCGCGCTGGAGCAGGCCCTCGCCGGCAAGCAAGTGGAGACGCCCACCACGCGCCCCTACGGCTGTTCGGTGAAATACGCGGACTCGACGCACTAACAGAATTTCCCGGAACAGGGAGCAAGCATAAAAGACTTCGTATGTGAGCTTAGCGCGCGGTTGGCCAACGCGAAAGTTAGGCTGGGCTGGACATCGAGGACAGAAATTCCCCGTTCGTCTTCGTCTTTGAGAGGCGGCCCAACAGAAGTTCCATAGCTTCCACGGTCGAAAGGGGACTCAGCACTTTGCGCAGCACCCAGATGCGGTTCAACTCGTCCGGCGGCAAAAGCAATTCGTCCTTACGCGTTCCGGAGCGGTTGATATCGATGGTGGGGAACACGCGCTTGTCCACCAGGCGCCGGTCCAGATTGATTTCCATGTTGCCGGTGCCTTTGAACTCCTCGAAGATCACGTCGTCCATGCGGCTGCCGGTATCAATCAGCGCGGTAGCGATGATGGTGAGCGAACCGCCTTCCTCGACATTCCTCGCCGCAGCGAAAAAGCGGCGCGGGCGCTGCAAAGCGTTGGCGTCAATACCGCCGGAAAGAACTTTTCCGGAGGGAGGCGTCACGGCATTGTAAGCGCGGCCCAGACGCGTCAGCGAGTCGAGCAAGATCACCACGTCGCGCTTGTGTTCCACCAAACGCTTGGCCTTTTCCAGAACCATTTCCGCCACTTGAATGTGGCGTTGGGGCGGCTCGTCGAACGTGGAGCTGATCACTTCGCCCTTCACCGTGCGTTGCATATCTGTAACTTCTTCCGGCCGCTCGTCAATCAGCAGCACGATCAGCGCGACTTCCGGATGATTCGTGGTAACGGAATTGGCGATGGATTGCAGCATCATGGTCTTGCCGGTGCGCGGAGGAGCAACGATTAATCCGCGCTGGCCTTTCCCCACGGGGCAAAGCATGTCCAGCACCCGCCCGGTAAGGTTTTCCTTGGTAGTCTCCAGGCGTATGCGTTCCTGCGGATAGAGCGGCGTCAGGTTATCGAAGAAAATTTTGCTGCGCGCAACCTCGGGATCTTCGAAGTTGACCGCTTCCACCTTAATCAGCGCGAAGTAGCGCTCGCCGTCCTTGGGCGGACGCACCTGGCCGGAAACCGTGTCGCCCGTGCGCAGATCAAATTTGCGGATCTGCGAAGGCGAGACGTAGATGTCGTCCGGGCCGGGCAGGTAGTTGTATTCCGGAGCGCGCAGGAAGCCGAAGCCGTCCGGCAGGCATTCCAACACCCCTTCGGAGAAAATCAACCCGTTCTTTTCGGTCTGCGCGCGGAGGATTTGAAAGATCAACTCCTGCTTGCGCATTCCAGAAGCGCCGGGGATGTTCAGTTCCTTGGCAATCTTCGCCAAGTCGGTAATGTTTTTATCTTTTAGTTCTGCAAGGCTAATACTCATCGAGTTCGTTCCTTCTCTAGCCTGGTTTTCAGGCATGATTGATTTTCTGAATGGACTACGGGCGGGCACAAATTCGAACCTGCCGCTTTTTCTAAACTACTTCATCACTTATGGGCTGAACTACAGACAATCTGAATCCCCCGGTTGCGGGCCGAACCTGCTTAGCAGGATGGGAGAGAGCCGGAGGGTTTCAATTGGTTAATTCGCTGTCTTGTGCAACATCTGAAACAAACTTGGGCTCCACATCGGCGGCCGGCGGAAGGCCGGGTATCGGAAGCGGATGTTCGAGCGCGATTTGCAGCACTTCGTCCATGTTCTCGACAAAATGGACAGACATCTGAGACACGATTTCCGGCGGAATTTCCGCCAAATCCTTTTCGTTGTCTTTCGGCAGAATCACCGTGCGGAAGCCGAGCCGGTGCGCTGCAAGAAGCTTTTCCTTCACCCCGCCGATGGGCAGCACTTTGCCGCGCAGCGTGATTTCCCCGGTCATGCATATGTCGCAACGAACCGGAATGCGGGTCAGCGCGCTCACGATGGAAGTGCACAGCGTGATACCCGCCGACGGGCCGTCCTTCGGGATGGCGCCTTCGGGAACGTGCACGTGAATATCGAGGTGGCGATAGAAATCTTTCGGCAATCCGAATTGATGCGTGCGCGAGCGCACGTAGCTCATGCCCGCTTGCGCCGACTCCTGCATCACATCGCCCAATTTTCCGGTCAGCGTCAGCCGGCCCTTGCCCTGCATCAACATCGCTTCGGTGGAAAGTACTTGGCCGCCCACTTCGGTCCAGGCCAGGCCGGTGGTCAAGCCGATTTCGTTTTTCTTCTCAGCCAGGAAATCGCGATACTTCAGGATGCCGAGATAATCGTTGACGTTCGTGTTCGTGACTTCAATTTCCACGCCTTTTCCGTCGGCCACCACTTTGCGCGCGATCTTCCTGCAAACGTTGGCAACTTCCCGGCTCAGGTTGCGCACGCCCGCTTCGTGGGTGTAGTGCCGAATGATGTGCGTGACGGCTTCATCCGTAAATTTCAGGTTCGCTTTGGTCAGCCCGGTCGCTGCGATTTCCTTGGGCACCAGAAAGCGTTGCGCGATCTGATGTTTTTCGTGTTCCGTGTAGCCCGGGATGCGCAGAACTTCCATGCGATCCTGCAGCGGCTGCGGAATCGTGTGCAGCACGTTGGCGGTGCAGATGAACATTACCTTCGAAAGATCGTATTCCACGTCGAGATAATGATCGGTGAACGCGTGATTCAGCTCGGGATCCAGCACTTCCATCAGCGCCGCGGAAGGATCGCCGCGAAAATCCATCGACATTTTGTCCACTTCGTCGAGGACGAACACCGGATTCACGGTTCCGGCCTTGCGCATCATCTGGATAATTTGTCCGGGCAACGCGCCGATGTAGGTGCGTCGGTGGCCGCGAATCTCGGCTTCGTCGCGAACGCCGCCCAGGGACACGCGCACGAATTTTCTGCCCGTGGCGCGGCCGATGGACATCGCCAGCGAAGTCTTTCCCACTCCCGGAGGCCCCACGAAGCAGAGAATCGAACCTTTCGGGTTCTTCACCAACTGGCGAACGGCCAGGTATTCCAGGATGCGCTCTTTAATCTTTTCCAGGCCGTAGTGATCTTCGGAAAGAATCGTTTCGGCGCGCTTGATGTCGCGAATTTCCTTGGAACGCTTCTTCCACGGCACCGCCAGCAGCCAGTCCAGATAGTTGCGTGAAACAGTGGATTCCGCCGACATCGGCGGCATCATTTCCAGCCGCTTCAGCTCCTGCATGGCCTTTTCCTGCGGCCCTTCGGGCATGCCGGACGTTTCGATTTTCTTCTTGAGCTGCTCGATTTCGTTCGCTTCGCCGCGGCCCAGCTCTTTCTGGATGGCCTTCAATTTTTCGTTGAGGTAATACTCTTTCTGGGCGCGCTCCATCTGGCGTTTCACGCGCGTATTGATCGAACGATCGACGTTCAGCTTTTCGGTTTCCACTTCCAGGATATCCGCGATGCGGTTCAGGCGCTCGAGCGGATCGAACAGTTCCAGCAATTCCTGCTTTTCTTCCACAGGAATTTGCAAGTTCGCGGCGATAGCGTCAGAAAGCTTGCCGGCGTCTTCCACACGCACAGCCGCAATCATGGTGTCGTAGTTCAGGCTCTGCGAAAGCTTCACGTACTGTTCGAAAAGCGCAGTCACGCGGCTGGAAGCTTCCTGAAGCTGCGGAGTGGACTCGACCGTGGTTGTAACCACGCGAATCGAGGCGCGGAAAAAGCCTTCGTCGCTGGTCACCTGAATGATTTTCGCGCGCGTGGTGCCTTCCACCAGAACTTTGATGTTTCCGTCCGGCAGTTTCACGCTCTGCACGATGTTGGCGAGCGTTCCGACCTGATAAATCTCTTCGGGCTTGGGATCGTCAACCGAAGCGTCGTGCTGCGTAACCAGAAAAATCTTCTTGTCCCCGGCCAGCGCGTCTTCCAGCGCGCGCACGGAAGCTTCGCGCCCCACGATAAAGGGATGCATCATCTCCGGGAAAATAACCATTTCCCGCACCGGCATCATAGGCACGCGTTTTACTTCAGTCTTTTCGCGGTTGAACATCGGTTCCTTTTGGGCCAAAAGTCTAACCAGCCTTCTCGAGCAAGCTCCAGTTGATCTCGCGGCCTTTCACCATATCGCCGGTGACGACAAAGTCGCGAAGTTTCCGCTGAGCGGGCAGGTGATACATCATCTCCAGCATCAAATCTTCCAGAATCATGCGCAACCCGCGCGCTCCCACTTTGCGTTGCAGCGCCAATTCCGCCACGGTCTCCAGCGCGTCGTCCGTAAACCGCAACCGAACGTTTTCGAATTCAAACAGCCTCTGATACTGGCGCACCAGCGCGTTCTTTGGTTCGGTCAGGATGCGCACGAGCGCTGACTTGTCCAAGTCGGCCAAAATGCCCATCACCGGCAAGCGTCCCACAAATTCGGGGATCAGCCCGTAGCGAATCAGATCGGTCGGCTGCGCCTGTTCGAGCACCTCTATATTGCGGCGCGACGCGGTGGTCGGCTGCACGTCCGCATTAAACCCGAGCGACTTCTGTCCCACGCGGCGCTCGATAATCTTTTCCATGCCCACGAAAGCTCCGCCGCAAATAAACAGGATATTCGTGGTATCCACCGGCGTGAATTCCTGGTGCGGATGCTTGCGCCCCCCTTGCGGTGGAACGTTCGCCACCGTGCCTTCCAAAATCTTCAGCAAAGCCTGCTGCACGCCCTCGCCCGAAACGTCGCGGGTAATCGAGGGGTTTTCGTCCTTCTTCGAAATCTTGTCAATCTCGTCTATATATATGATGCCTTGCTGGGCCCGCGCGACGTCGCCATCGGCGGCCTGCAGCAGCTTCAGAATAATGTTTTCGACGTCCTCGCCCACGTAGCCCGCTTCGGTAAGCGTGGTCGCGTCAACGATCGCGAACGGCACATCCAGCATGCGCGAAAGCGTCTGCGCCAAAAGCGTCTTGCCCGTCCCCGTGGGACCGATCAGCAAGATGTTGGACTTCGCCAGTTCCACATCGCCCGGCTGCTTGTTCAGAAAAATGCGCTTGTAGTGGTTGTACACCGCTACCGCGAGTTTCTTTTTGGTCTTGTCCTGCCCAATCACGTAGCCGTCGAGGAAAGCTTTAATCTCGGGCGGCCGCGGCAGCCGGCGATTAACCGGGCTGGCCTGCTCGCGCTTCTCGTCTTCTAGAATCTGCTGGCAAACGCCCACGCACTCGTTGCAAATGTAGGAGCGCGGATACTCATTCGGAGAGCTGATGAGCTTCTCCACCTGCTCCTGCGTTTTATGGCAGAAGGAACAACGCAACGGCTCTTCTGGAGTGAACCGCTTCACAAAGTGAAACCTCGCCTTTTGGAAGCTGCAACGCCGACAACGAATCTATTCCTTATTGTAAGACGAAGGGCGGGCCGGAAGCAGAGAATCATCGCTTTAGATACTAACCCTTTGGAACTCACTAGCGATACTTCGTAATGATCTCGTCAACGATTCCGTACGCCTTGGCCTGCTCTGCGGTCATGATGAAATCGCGTTCCACGTCCCGCTCGATCTTTTCCAGGCTCTGCCCCGTATGTCCGGCGAGAAGTTTGTTCAGCGCTTCGCGTGTGCGAAGGATTTCCTTGGCGTGAATATCGATATCAGTGGCCTGCCCGGACAAGCCGGACATCCACGGCTGATGAATCAGCACGCGCGAGTTCGGCAGGGCGTAGCGCTTCTTGGGCGTGCCGGAAGCCAGCAGCACAGCCGCGATCGAAGCAGACTGCCCGATGCAATACGTCACCACATCAGGGCGCACGAACTGCATAGTGTCATAAATTGCCATCCCTGCCGAAATCGAGCCGCCCGGTGAATTGATGTACACCGAAATGTCTTTCTCCGGGTCTTCGGACGCCAGGAACAGCAACTGTGCGGTCACCAGGTTTGCGACGTGATCGTCGATCGGCGTGCCGATGAAGATGATGTGGTCCTTCAGCAGCCGGGAATAAATGTCGTACGCTCGCTCGCCCCGGTTCGTCTGTTCGACCACCATGGGTACGAGGGTTGTTGCACGCGGATAGGCTTCGTCGTTGTGTGTCATAGGGAGAACTTTTGTGCGCTGAGGAACCCGAACCTACTTTTCACTTTTGGCCGTCGTCTCGATCCGGGCGTTGCGGTAGAGCCACTCGATTGTTTTGTCACTTCGCAACTTCGATTTCATCCTATCGAGCACTCCTTGCTTTGTCAAGCGAGCCCGCATCGCCGTTGCCGATTCGCCACTGCGTTCCGCCAGCGAGTTTATCTCTTTTTCCACTTCTTCGTCCGTCGCGTCGATCTTTTCCGCGTCCGCGATGCGGTCAATCAGAAGCTCCGCCTTCACGTCGTCCACCGCGCGCTCGCGTTGGTGGTTCCGCAGCGCCACCCAATCAATATTGACAGCGCGTGGATCAACTCCTTGAGCGGTTAGTGAACGCACGCTGCGCTCAAGCCGTACATTCATCTGATGCTCCACCAGCGCTTCCGGCACCGGAAAATCGTGCTGCTTCACCAGTGCTTCGAGCAGCTTTTCGTGAGCCTGCGCCTTCTGCTGATCTTCCTTCGCCGCTTCCAAATCCTTCGAGATCAGCTTGCGCATTTCTTCTAGCGTCGAAAACGAGCCCTTTTCGCCCGCGGCGTCCTTCGCGAACTCATCATTTAGCTCAGGCAGCTTTTTTTCCTTGATGCCCTGAACTTCCACGGTGTAATCGTAGGCTTTTCCCGCCAGTTTCTGGTCCGGATAATCGTCCGGATACTGCGAACGGAACTTTTTCGTGTCGCCGCTGTTTGCTCCGCGCAAATTTTCCGTAAAACTCTCCAGCGTTTCTTCCGCCCCGATGTGGCAAAGAATGTTGTCAGCTTGCACCGGCTCGCCTTCGCCCACCGGCACGCCCGCGAGCTTGATCAGGACGTAGTCGCCGTCCTTGGCCGCTCGTCCCTCGACCGGAACGAAGGTAGCCACGCGCTCGCGAATGTTCTCAATCGTCTTGTCCACCTGCGCGTCGCCGGTTTCGATGGCGTCCACATTGATTGCCAGGTTTTTGTAATCGCCCAACTCGAATTCAGGCAGCACTTCGAACACCGCGCGGAATCGCAGCGGCTCGCCTTCCTTGAAATCAACTTGGTCCACCGCCGGACGCGTTATGGGAACCAGCTTTTTCTCTTCCAGAGCTTTCTCGATATATTCAGGCACCAGCGATTGCAGCACTTCGCCCTGTATATCTTCAGCGAAGCGCCGCCGTATCAGCGTAACGGGAGCTTTACCCGGGCGAAATCCCGGAACGCGCGCCACACGCGCAAGATCCCGCGCCACTTTTTCCGTCGCTTTGGTTACGTTCTCGGCCGGAATCTCCAGCTCAAGTTCGCGTTTACATGTTGCTTCTGTCATCGAAGTTTTTCAGGGAATTTTTACAATAGACCCTGACCCAATCTGCCTTTCACTTGTTCCGAATCCGAGAAATCTGGCAGGGAAGTGCGGCTGGCATCCACCGCGGTTGAATTTCTAGTATAGGGAAGACGCTCGCTCGCGTCAACCACGCGCACCTCGTGGCACGGCGTTTCAGTGAGTCGAAAGTGCCCGACTCGTCGTTTCCACCCTCTGCTTGTTCGGCGAAACCGGGAGGTCCGGATCCGAGTCGCAGTCCCTTTCGCTGCCTTCTCTCTTTGTTAACTATAAATGTACTATAAAAAGATAATAAATGGTACGATAGTGAATCGACAACCTCCCAACAACGCACTATCGAGCCTGCCTCTAAAGGGGAATTAATGAAAATAGCTTCAAAGCAGTTCATCACAATGTTGCTCGCGATTGGCTTGCTTTTCGTGCCCGCGCTACAAGCACAACAGAAAAGCCAGTCGGCTACTCCTCAAGCCGGTACGCCCGCACCAGTGTTGGGAAACGGCCCACCCCCGCCCAACTCTGGCGGATACCCGCTGGCAGGTGGGCCAATTGCCCCTTCAAGCTTCAGCACTGCGGTCGCTAACTCTACTGTTAGCGTTGCAGTGACGGCGCAGCAACATCTCGTCTCAAGTGGAACACTTCTCGCTAGCGACTACACGGCATTGGCTACATCGCTTCAGACGTTTTTCGCCGAAATGGACAGCACCGGGCTGACAGCGACAATGCAAAGCTGAATTCTTAAAAATTCTACGTTGTTCACAACGGATCCCAGCACGAGCGTCGTGCAGGCGGCATATAGCGCGCTGGAAGCGAAAGGCGCGGTCGCGTTATCGGAATCTCAATTTGTGTCGGCAATTCAGAGCGTTCCGCTAGCTACCCGGCAGCAGTTCTACTCTATCGTCAATACTAACGGGTTGGCGTACTACCATGCCCAGATGATTGTAAATCTACAGACGCTGGCAACTGAGGTGGCCTCGATGCATAATGGTGCAATCTACTTAACGGCGGGTTGTCATGTTCCGATCGTGGCAATCGGAGCTGCCTATTTCGGGATCGTGGCGCTGGCCGTCACCGGGCCCGTGGGATGGGCGATAGGCGCGATAGCTGCTGTTAGTGGAAGGGCGTCGCTGTTTGGCCTCTTGGGAGGTTGCTGAAAAATGAATTCCTCCATAACGACAACGACTGCTTACAAATCGGGTAACGTTCAGCTGGCTTCTTTCACGATTATGACGTTGGGCGAACTTGCTTGCTTCATTTGGATTGGTCTCCACTTTTACACCCGCTTGCCATTTATTTCCGTCATGTGGCTTGTGATAGGCGCGGCGGGAGTCTCGATTGCATGGTATGCGTTTTTGGAAAACCGCTCCAGCCTTACTCGGGAAGTCGAAGGGATAATCTTGAAGTTGCACGTCACGATTGTCGCGATTCTCTTTGCTTTCGGATGGGCACTGAAATAGCAGAATTGGGATGGCTCGCTGAGCACTGCTCGACTGAGCCATCCCAAAAAAACTGCTCCACATATCACCTTGTGGCATCTTCGACTTTTCAAAGCCCTGAAAATTAAGCACACTCTGGATATTTCCTGCGCCTGGAAATAGGTCTGCGGAAGAAGGGACTCGAACCCCTACGGCCTTTCGGCCACCAGCTCCTAAGGCTGGCGCGTCTGCCAATTCCGCCACTTCCGCGTCGGCTGGCTCGTTCGATTATACAGGCGACTCGGATTCACAGCACAGCCAAACGCTGCCGAGAGCTCGCCGCCCGTAATTTGTTTTCCTAAACATTTACAACATCGTCATCCGCATCGCCGCAGCTCATTCACTCGGCCGGGCGAATGCTCTTGCAGCCCTCAACCTGTTTTGCTAGGCTTCCGGCCCAACAAGCCTTAACTAATCCCGGGAGGATCGTCCATGCCTCACTGTACGAAATGCGGAGCCGCTATAGCAGATAACGCTGGTTTCTGCCCAAGTTGTGGCGCCGCGCAGGGAGCGGCGGCCTCCTCACCTTCTGGCGCTTCCACGCAATCCGGTTTGGCTGAAAACGTCGCTGGATTGCTCTGCTACGTTCTCGGTTGGATCACCGGCCTAATCTTTTACCTCACGGACAAGAGGCCCTACGTTCGTTTCCACGCGGCGCAGTCCATCGTAGTTTTCGGCGCGCTCACCATCATCCGGATTATCGTCGGCATGTTGTTCGTCACCGGAGGTCTCGCCGGAATCACCACCGGACTCTCGCTGGGAATCCTGCTCTTCTGGCTCATTTCTCTTGTGGGCCTGATTCTTTGGGTCCTCCTCATGGTTAAGGCTTACCAGGGCGAGCGGTACCGCGTACCCGTCGCTGCCGACTTGGCAGATAAGATCTTCGGGAAATCCTAACTCGAGAGCTACCCGTCGTCTCTAATCTGTTCCTTTCGAAGTCGTGGCGCTGACGTCCGCCGCCTTATACGCACGCGAAATCGTCGTCCCGGCGCCGCCTGCTCTCTGTCTTGGTTAACCCTTGACATCCGTCAGTCCAGCGTCCATCTTTATTGACTTTCCTTTATGGTACGCAGTATCCGCAGTGCTGGGAGACAGAAGTGAAGGTTCGCCTTTGTTTTCACGATAAATGCTTCGACGGAGCCGCCTCCGCCGCCGTCTTCACCCGCTTCTATCGCGAACGCATCCATCCCGACACCCAGTTTATGTACACCGGGATGACGCACAAAGCCTCGCAACCATTCGAAGACGGCATTTTCGACGGCGATGAAAACGCCATCGTGGATTTCAAATATTCCAGCTCACCTCTGCTCACCTGGTGGTTCGACCACCACCAGAGCGCCTTCCTCACTCCTCAGGACGCCGAGCACTTTCGCCACGACCATTCCGGCAAGAAGTTTTACGACCCTGCGTTCAAGTCCTGCACGAAATTTTTGGCCACCATCGCCGCCGAAAAATTCGGATTCGACGCCAGCCCGCTCGCGGAACTGATCCACTGGGGAAATATTATCGATGGCGCGCAATTTGACACGCCCGCCATCGCCGTCGGCCTCGCGGAGCCGGCTATGCAACTAGCGCTCGTAATCGAAGCCGCTCCCGAGCCCGATCTCGTGCCGAAATTAATTCCGCATATGGCCGAGCTTTCTCTGGCTGAAATGGTGAAGCTGCCTATCGTTCAAAAATATCTGGGCAGCCTGCTCGAACGCCACCGGCGCTCGCTCGATATTTTGCGCGAGCGCACCGATTCGCGCGGCGGCGTAATCTATTTCGACGTCAGCGACCTGGACCTCGAAGGCTACAATAAATTCATTCCCTATTTTTTGCATCCCGACGCGATCTTTTCCGTAGGCGTGAGCGCGTCGCCCATACGCACGAAAATTTCCGTGGGCACCAGTCCCTGGAAAGATGTATCCGCCGACGTGAATCTCGCGTCTCTGTGCGAAAAATACGGCGGCGGAGGCCACGCGCGCGTCGCAGCCATTTCCCTCGGCCCCGGTGAATTGGTTCGCGCCCGCCAAGTAGCCCAGGAAATCGCCGCAACCCTCCGCCATTCGTCTTGATTTTTCGCTATGGCCTGCGGCTTTCTAGCTTCGTTGGGGACACCATTTTATCGTGTTACAATACTTCTCTTTTGTTGGGCCGGTAGCTCAATGGTAGAGCAGCTGACTCTTAATCAGCGGGTTGCAGGTTCGAGTCCTGCCCGGCTCACCACTGCTTTCAATTCGTTCGCGGACACGCTGGAAAATTTCGCAACCCCAGCGCTGCTCTACGCGTGCGCATATTCTTCGCGGATTTGCCGTCTCGGGAGTCCTCCGCAGTTTCTGAGCGTTTATCCTACGACCACCTTGTCCACTGGGCTGGCCGCTGTCGCCTGCTCGCGCTCAAACCTGTGATTTGACTTCAAAAACGCCCCTGCCGCTGCACTATCCAAAGGTTTCGAGAAGAAATAACCTTGCGCAAACTCGCAGCCAAGCGACTTCAAATAGCCTATCTCGTCCAGTGTTTCAGTTCCTTCAGCCACCACATCCATTCCCAGATTCCGAGCCAGACCGATTATGGTCCGTATGATTTCCCGGTTTTCCGGATTCATTTTCAGGTCACTCACAAATGAGCGGTCGATTTTGAGCGTGTCGATGGGAAATCGCCGAAGGTGGCTGAGCGATGAAAAGCCGGTCCCGAAGTCATCAATGCTGATTCGCACGCCTAATTTCTTCAATTCCTTTACCACTTTAATTGTTCGCTCCGCGTCGCCCATCGCTACGCTTTCTGTAATTTCCAGCTTCACCGCTGCGGCTTCCACTCCGGTTTCCCGCAATATCCTTTCCACCTGCGCGACGAGGTTGCTTTGGGCGAACTGGCGTCCGGAAACATTTACGCTCATCGTCAGCATTTCCGCTCTGGGGAAATCCATGTTCCAGCGGCGAACTTGCTCGCAGGATTTTCGAAACGCCCATTCTCCGATGGGCACGATCAATCCCATCTCTTCGGTTACCGTGATGAATTCTCCGGGCGCAACCACTCCCACGCCGGGACGCTGCCAGCGCAGCAAGGCCTCAAACCCCGCAATGGTTCCGGTTTTCAAAGAAATAATCGGTTGGTAATACACCAGAAACTCTTCGCGCTCAAAAGCGCGCCGCAGATCAGTTTCCAGCCGAAGCCTGTCGATCGCCTGCCCGTGCATGGCCTTATCGAAAACTTCACATCGCGCCCGGCCTCGAGATTTCGCCCGGTACATCGCAGCGTCCGCGTCACGCACCAGATCAGCCGCCCTGGAGTAAGTAGTATTCATGGCGATTCCTATGCTGACGGAGGTAAAAATTTCTTGCCCGCTGATTAGAAACGGTTCTGAAAAGGAAGACTGAATACGTTCGGCTACCCGCACACTGTCGCTTGGATTGCGGATATCGTCCAGAAGCACGGTAAATTCGTCGCCCCCGATGCGCGCCAAGGTGTCATCTTTCGTGTTCCACTCCGGGCTGGCCGCGAGCACCGGTCTGCAAACCACATCCTCCAGGCGCAGACAATGCACGATGCGCTTGGACACCTGAATAATTAGTTCATCTCCGCCGGAATGTCCCAGACTGTCGTTCACGATTTTAAACCGGTCGATATCTACAAAAAGCACCGCAAACCGGTAGTTCTTGTGGCGTTTCGATCGAACCAAGGCTCGTTCCAAACGATCCATAAATGGTGCGCGGTTCGGAAGATTTGTGAGCGAATCATGGAAGGCGCCGTGCACCAGCTCATCTTGCGCTTGCATCAACGACTGCTCGGCATTCTTCAAATCCGTAATATCGAAACCGACTCCGTGAATGGCCCAAGGCTGCCCGTCCGGAGTGCGGATCATTTTAGCTTCGCATTGAAACCACACCACGCGGCCATCTTTCGCGATCACACGATACGCGGACTTGAGGGGTTTGCCCGAAACAAACATCTCTGCCGCTTCGGCGCTCCATCGCGATTTATCATCGGGGTGTATATGCTGGTACCAGCGGATCGGATCTTCTAGCCATTCGCTCTGCGAAAATCCCAGAGCCGCCTCGATCTGCGGACTGACGTACGCATCGCCTATGCCTTTATCCAGAGAAGCCATGAAAACAACCGCAGGAATTTGCTCCACCAGCGACCGATATCTCAGTTCATCCGTGAGCGGTTTGGAAGTCTCAGATGGACTCGCGGGCGATTGGTTCAGCGACCTGTTCTGAAGGAATACATCCGCCAGTGTTTTGAGAGTGGCCTCTGCGGCCGCAAGATCGGGATTTGATTCATCCGGAAGCGAGGGGGAGGCCATTTCAGCTAGAGGCGCAGTGTCGCGGTCCGTGTGATCTCTGGCCAATCGGGCCCTCTTCCTTTTCTTCGCGAAATCTTAGTCCCTTCGCAGCAACATTGTGGCCAAAGAAAACCGCGGTGGCCTTCTCTCTTGCGGGACTGGAAGCACTTACGTCTGCACGGTCGGGCTGAAAAGGCGCCAAATCAATCGGCACCGAACCAAGGTGTTCCGTTTCTTGCAATCTCGTCCCACTTTGGGGCTTCCCGACCGGAAGGTGATTTCGACTTCCTTCGTCACCGGCGTGGAACCACTCTCACAAACGATCGGGAACCTGAACTAGAGCGCGCTCCCGGCTATTTCTTCTTTAAAGTGTAGAACTTCTGAAGGCATGGTTATTGTAAAGGCCTGCTTGAGGGTGTACCGTAAACTCAAAATAGCGAGGCAGTTACAATGGAATGCCCCCAATGCGGATTGACGAATCCGCCCGGCGTCCTCATTTGCACCTCATGTAGCACCCCTCTGCCCGCTAGCGACCGCACGCTTACGATTACTCCGAGCACCACACCCGGCACCCCGAGAGCTTCCGGTCGCAAAGTCGATGGCATGAGCGGATGGTCGGCTCCGGCCGCTCCGGACGGCGCTGGCTCGTCTGCTCCTATAGAGCTGGGCCGCGTGCTGGGCCACCGCTACGAAATTCTCCAAATGCTCGGAGAGGGAGGCATGGGCACGGTTTACAAAGCGCGCGACCGGGAAGTCGATCGCCTGGTAGCGCTGAAGGTAATCCGTCCCGAACTGGCACAGAACGCGGACGCCCTGCATCGGTTCAAGCAGGAGCTGGTTCTGGCCCGCCAGGTGACCCATCGTAATGTGATCCGAATTTTCGATCTCGGTGAAGCGGATGGCTTGAAGTTCATCACCATGGAGTTCATCGATGGGCGCGATCTAAAAAGCCTGATCCGCGAAAAAGGAAAATTCACGCCGAAAGAAGCTGTCCAGATCGTCGTGCAGGTCTGCAAGGCTCTCGAAGCTTCGCATGCGGAAGGCGTAATTCACCGCGACCTTAAACCCCAAAACATCATGTTCGATGAGCACGGAAAAGTTTCGGTGATGGATTTCGGGATCGCCCGCAGTATGGAAGTGGGCGGCGGAATGACTCAGACTGGCGCGCTCGTTGGCACCCCCGAGTACATGTCACCGGAACAAGCCAAGGGACAGCACTTGGACGCGCGCTCGGATTTGTTTTCGCTAGGGATTATCTTCTACGAATTGTTGACCGGATATTCTCCCTACAAAGCCGACACTGCCATGGCCACGCTCTGGAAGCGGACACACGAAGCCGCACGTCCGCCGATTGAGCTCGAGCCTGGAATCCCCGGGGCTGTTAGCGACATGGTGGTGAAGTGCCTCGAAATCGAACGGGGTCGGCGCTATCAAAGCGTCGCGGAATTCGCGAAAGATTTGGAAGCGTGGCAGGCGGGAACCGCGACTTCCGCGGCGACCCCAATGCAACGCCGGCTACGCAAAGCGGCGCCCTTCGGAAAATGGTTGGCCGCCGGAGCGGCTGTGATTCTGTTGATAGCGCTAGGTATCACCTTCCGTAACAAATTGACGAACAAATCCACGTCGAGTCCTGTAACCACGGCGGCCCCGGTAACACTGGCGATTCTTCCGTTTCGAAACGCGTCGGGCGATCCATCGCTCGACTGGCTGGGGGCAAGTCTCGCGGACATGCTGAGCACAGACGTGGGTCAATCCGCTCACTTGCATCCCGTATCTTCCGACCGGCTACGTCAAGTGCTGCACGATTTGCAGATCGCGCCCGACGCTACCTCGGATGCCGCGACGCTGCGCCAGATCACATCGCTGATAAATGCGGATACGGTGGTGTCGGGACAATATGCAAAATTCGGAGATCAAATCCGTATCGACGCCAGTTTGCGAAATTTGAAGCAGGATCGCACCGTCGCTTTCAAGACGCAGGCGCCGGGCGAAAAAGATTTGCTGGCCGCTGTCGATGACCTCGCACAGAAGATTCGCGAAAACTTGGCTCTATCGCCGCAACTTGTGGACGAACTCAAAGCGCAATCCTTTAAACCCTCTTCGAAATCCCTGGACGCGATTCGGCTCTACAGCCAAGGCGTGGACCTCGTGGGCAAGGGCAATAATCTCGAAGGCCTGAAACGTTTTCAGGCGTCCACCCAGGCCGATCCCGAATTTGCTCTCGCTTACGCAAAGCTGGGGCAGACGTATGCAAATCTGGGGCAGGACAACGAAGCGGAGCAGGCCTCCCGGAAGGCCGTTGAATTAGCTGAGAATCTTCCGGTTCGGGAGAAATACGAGATCGACGCCAGCCATGCGCGAATCATGAAGGACTACCCAAAGGCTATCCAGGCTTATGAGAATTTGGCAAAGGCCTCGCCGGACGACACCGACGTGCAATTTGCTCTCGGTTCGATTTACCAGGACACCGGCGAGTTCCAAAAAGCCCGCGTGCACTTTGCGGCGGTGCTGAAATCCGACCCACAATCCATAGAGGGGCTCTGGGCCATGGGAGTGCTGGAGATTAAGAGCGGCAATCCGCAGGGCAGTTTTGAATATTTGAACAACGCCCTCACTCTTTCCATCAAAAACGGAAACGACGAGAAGAAAGCGCTGATTTTGCAAAATATGGGTATTGCCTACAGGCTGATGAATAAGCCGGAGGAAGCGTTGCGCAACTATCAAGAGTCGCTTGCCATCCAGCGCCGCATCGGCCACAAGCGTGGCGTGGCCGCCAGCCTTAACGAAATGGGCCAGGTCTATTCGCTCCTGGGCAAGCCGCAGCTGGCCCTGGCCAGCCTCAACGAGGCCATGCAAGTGCGAAAAGAGATCGGAGCGAAGAAGGAGGTAGGCGATACTCTGATCGATCTGGGCAACTTCTATGCCGGCCTGGACCAGCACGACAAGGCCTTGCAGATGTACAAGGAGTCCCTGCAGATCCAGCGCGACTCCGGCGATGAAAGCTACCAGGCGCTGTGCCTCAACAACATCGGCGGTGTGTACTTTACAAACGGGCAGTACGATGACGCGCTAACGTATTTCCAGCAAGCCCTCGAATTGCGCCAGAAATTGAAAGTCCAGGGCGAAATCGCCGAGACCACTTACAATTTGGCCGAGACTGAATCTCGGCTGGGGCAATATGACCAGGCACTCAGCCAGTATCATCGCGCCCTCGATCTCTTCCGGAGTACCGACGACAAGCGAAATGCGGCCATCGATTCCTACAGCATGGGCACTCTGTTCGGCATCCAGGGCCGCTACGGCGCGGCACTCAGTTCCAAGGAAGATGCGGTTAAGGCCTTTCAGGAATTACAGGACCGCAGCTCCATGATGGCGGAAATCTTGAGCGGCTACGGCGGCGCGCTTGCCGATGCAGGACACTGGGACGATGCTCAGAAAACTCTGGGTGAAGCATTGAGCCTGGCACGCGAGCTCAAAGCTCAAGCGCTCGTCGCTCAGACGCTCAACTTTCAGGGAGACGTCGCGTTCTACCAGGGTGAGACCAAGTCAGCACGAGCACTTTACGAGCAAGCCCTGCGAGCAGCATCTCAAAGTAAGGATCGGGAGAAGATCCTGGAGTCCAAAATCCGGTTGGCGAAAGCAAGCGCCGGCGAAGGGCATTCGGGCGAGGCAGTCAGTTCCTTAAAAGCTTTGGCTCGGGAGTCCGACAGCCTGGGTTTGAAGTACTTATCGGTTGAGTGCTCGATTGATTTGGCGGAGGCACAGGTGAACGCCAAGGATTATTCGCCCGCGCGGGAAGAACTCGGTCGCACCCTGAACCAAAGCGAAAAATTAGGGTTGCGAACCTTGTTGGCCAGAACACACTATCTGCTGGCTACCGTCTTCCGCCTTACCGGCGATGTTTCGGAGGCTTCTGGCCACTACCGCGAGGCTCTTCGCTATCTCGATGAAATCGAAAAAGACACGGGAAGCGATGCAGTTCTCAAACGCTCCGACCTGAACGTGATTTACACCGAATCCAACCGTTGGTCTCAAGGCGAAACAAAATAAAAAGGCTGTGACCGGGTCGAGATCAAACCCGGTCACAGCCTTTCGATGCAGACTTTTCTCCTACAACTACTTCTTTTTAGGCAGTACGACGGTAGCAGACAACGGCACGATTAGCTGAGGGCCGGCGGGCGCGCTGCTGCCGGGCACGCTGTCGGTGATGTTCAACGTGGCCGATTGCGGGTTGAAATCATCCGGATCTGCAAAGAAACTAACAAGGATGAAGCAACTCTTCGTAGGCTGTAACGGTATCAGACACAAGCTTAAGGCATTGAAGTCGTCCGAGTCTCCGCCCGGTACCGCCGCGCGTTTGGCCGTAATGTTCAGGGCTGTGCTTCCGGTGTTTGTAACGGTAACGACGGCGACGGGGAACCCGAAGACCGGAACGTTGCCGAAGTTCACACTCGCCGCCGACGGAGTCACCGGGCCTCCCAGGTTAACGATCACGGTATCTTCCTGGCAGCTCTTGGTGCCCCCTACCATGATCGGATCGTTCACGTTAAATGCGCTCGCGTTATATCCGATGAGGATGTTCGCCCAATTGTTCTCGCCGTCGTCGGCGATCAGGAATCCCGGCGTCGGCTGCGGGAACGGCGTCTCATACGAAGTAGTCAGTGTAATAAGAGTCGTCGTGGCCGTTATGGCGCATGTGGGAAGCGCAACGTGACTCGCATTGAAGCACTGAGCTTCCATGACCATACAATTGCTGTTTTCAACCGTGCCCGTGATTACCGTGCAGGTTGTCGGTGGGGAAATGAACGGACCTTGGTTGCCGCCCGAAAATGTATTGCCCTCCACCCCTGTGAGCCTGGTTGCATTAAACACGGCCGGCGACATTTGGATGAAGCTCATCTGCATGTAGGCGACGCCGTTCATGTTCGCATCGGGAGGAATAGTTATTTTTTGGTTGATGAACGTCCCGTCGATGAAGTTGACTGTGGTGCCTGGAGCGACCGCGTACGGCCCCACGATGACTGTATTTGAGGGGGTGCCAATCGCCACCCCGATCGCTTGATCCGAGTTAACGGCCTCATCGTTGAACGCTGTAACGAGGTCCAGAACCAATGTTCCAGTGGCCACCCCACCGGCGCCGACGGGCGGGTCAATCCTCCATAGCTGCCCGCAATTTCCGGCCGCATTGATCGCCGTCACAACAAAAAGGTGGCCCGTGCTGTCGAACTGCATGTAGAGAGGCAATTCCGGAACGGATTGGCCCTCGGCACAATTCGCATTGCTGGCAGTAAAGCCGCTAAAGTAAGGAGTCGCCGATCCGACCGGTAGGATTGTGCCGGACGTAGTATTTGCGACATACACGATGTCGGTTGCAGGGTTTAAAGCTAGGCCGGTTGGATTGTTCAGCCCGGTCGCCAGAGACGTGGGATTGGCGCCGGAGGTGTAAGGCGGAGGAACGCTCAGGACCGAATTCGGGTTAGATGCTCCGCCGATCGCCGCTTGCTGATCGAATAACAAGTGGTCGGCGCTATCGAACGTGGTACCTGCGCCGTCACCCGGGAAGAAGCAAGGCGGGACACTGCAGGCGCCCGGCGCAATTATCACGGGCGCGGGGAACGTTCCACCGAAGGGCACGCTCCCAGCGCCAGTGATCACCCACACACCGTTGCCAGTAGCATTGGCGTACTCGGTGTTGAAGTATAGGTCGCCGGTCGAGCTGGGGTTGAAACTCGGGCCCTGCGGACTAGTGGGACAATCGCTGTCACAGTCAAAACGGTAGGGAATCTCCGGCTGGGAGCCGTCCTGGTTCATCCGGACGATCAGATCATCCGTCGGATCGGCCGCGTAAATTTTCCCGTCGGGTCCGATTGCCATCGCTTCGGGGACAAAATTCGGTATCACGCCCGGAAGGGGGTTCCCGCTGGAGATCACTGTGAACGTTCCGGTCTGCCCGTTAACACTCAGGATTTGGTTTCCTTGCCCCGTCGAGACATAAACGGTCTGCGCACTCAAATCCTTGCTCACAGCACCAAGGCACAAAACAAACAAGATCAGCAAAATTCCCTTACGCATCTTTAATCTCCTTTATCATTAGCCGCCGGAATTAAGAACCACTTCGTGGCCCGCGAAAATGCAGTCCTTACGTAGGTCTGCGATCGCCTGTCTCGGAGCGAACGGCATTCGGTAAAACCGAGAAACTGAGCCCGCGTTTCGCATCGTTTTAGCAAACACGCACAGACCGTCAATCTGCCATTAAATGACCCGGAAGTACTGGAACTTACAGAACCGCTGTGTTCTCACCACGAGGCTGGGCGCCCGCGGCATAAAAAATCGAGTGAGTGCCCGCAGGTTTACGCCTCGCTAACAATAGTGTCAAGCGAAAATCGCATGATTCCTTGGATCGAACTCCCGGTCCGGCCCGAAATCTCCCAGATTCTGTTCAAGGAATCAATACAGCGCTGGTGAACTGATGGTGAGATTTAGGTGAGCCTCCAAGCAGTTCATTACATGCGCTATAGAAGGTTCAAACGCCGCACAGCGCTTTCGACTTCCGTTATCAAGGGCGACCGCATGAGGCCCTGGTGTATACTCCCCGCACTCTCAGAAGGAGGACGCCCCTCGTTCACATGCCCCGCTCCGTTGGCGCCCGCGCGTTTCTCGACAGGCAGTTGCTGTTCCTCATGGTGGCCGTCGCATTGTTTGCGCTTCTATGGGTCACCAACGTGCGCGGACAGGGCACCGGCTTCGTTCCTGTTCTTCTCTACACTCTCTTCATCGGAAATTTCACCATGCCGGTGATGAACGCTCTCGTCCCCGTGTGTTCGCGTCTCCGCTTTCCGTTCGACTGGGTCGTTTACATCTTATTTTTGTTCCTCACCGCGGTTGCCAGCGTGGTGCTGGTCGTGGCGTCCATGATGCTGGTGTTTCGCGCCCCCTTTAACACATTTTTCACCCAGCTATGGGACACCGGCAAGCTTATCGTCATCGTTATCTTGATCGTCGGCATCATTCGCCGCATCTATAACGAAACGCGGGCGCGCCTGGAAGACAAAAATCTCGCACTTCAGCGCACTCTCGAGATCGGAAACACCCGGTCGCAAAGCCAAGATCTGGACCTGGACAAGGCGCGGGAAATTCAGCAAGGTCTCCTACCCAAAAAGATTCCCCAGGTCAGGGGATTGGAAGTGGCGGGAGCCTGGCAGCCCGCAAACCTCGTGGGCGGAGATTATTTTGATGTCCTCAAGTTCAGCGACAAAAAGATCGGCGTTTGCATCGGTGACGTCGCCGGTAAAGGAATCAGCGCAGCGTTGTTGATGGCCAACCTGCAGGCCAGCTTTCGAGCCTTCGCTTCCGAAGCGGTCTCACCCGGCACTCTGGTGGGCAAGTTGGACGAGGTGATATCCAACAACATCGCTCCCGATAGATTCATCACCTTCTGCTACTGCACCATCGATTCCACCGATAACCGGCTGACTTTCGCCAGCGCCGGTCACATGCCGCCCATTCTCTTCCGCAGATCGGGCGACGCAATCCCTCTGAAAGACGGCGGCCCTCCTCTGGGAATTTTTCCGAACCAGAATTATCAAGATATAGTTCTTCCATTGGAGTCCGGCGACCGCTTGATTCTTTACACCGACGGTCTGACCGAAGCCACCAACTCCGAAGAACAGGAATTTGGGGAGCGAAGATTGGTGGATCTAGGCCGTCGCAACATGACTCTAAGCGCCTCTGATCTGCTCGCCGAAATTAAAAAAGAGGTAGTCTCTTTTTGCCACGGAAGCTTCCACGATGATTTCACGCTCGTCGTCGTCGCCGTAAAATAATCAGCTCCGGGCGCAACCCTGCCGCGCTGCTGCGGCATCTGTACGCTCGGCCGCTCTTCGCTTTTTCTTACCCGGTGCCCAATACAAGAACAAAATCAAAATCCCGGATAGGCGTCGGATAGCTGTGTTAGACTCCCGGCATTGTAATTCCCCCTGGGTCAGTACTAACCTTTAGGAGGTACGCCGCCATGTCGAACTCCGGAGCTGTTCCTTCCCCTGAATTCAAGCTCGAAGTCGAAAAGACGCCTGAGGCTACAACCGTTCGCTGCACCGGCCGGATCACCTCCGGCACGAGCGAGCAGCTCAAGAGCACCGTCCGTCCTCTGATTCCCGACACCAAACGAATTGTGCTCGACCTTACGAATGTAAGTTTTCTGGACAGTTCCGGGCTGGGGACCATCGTCGGATTGTGGGTGACCGCGAAGCAGGCAAAGCACGAACTGAAAATCGTCAACGCCAATCAAAGAATCATCGACCTTTTTCTGATGTCCAATCTGGCGCCGATCTTCGGTGGCCACGACGAATATCTCGGAGTCACACCCGATTAGTGGATCGTCGGATGGATTTTTGGGAATCGAGCGGTACCGTTACCGGCGTTAGTTAGCTCGCATTCAAGCGAACTCGATGGTGATTGCGGCGACTGCATGAGGCGGCAGCGAGACGGTCAGATTTATGTTCTGCTGTTCGTGCTTCCACGGCTGAGGTTGTTTCTCCAGGCAGGATGCGGCCTTCAACTGCTCCACTTGCGGCGCATTCAAGTGAAGCGGTTCGCCCATCGCCTGCCACAGCTGTCGCGGGTTCGCATGATCCTCATCGATTCTCTCTATGTAAGCGGCGCGCGGTTCCGGCGCGTTTGCAATGTGCAGATTCAACAATTCCGTCCGAATGGGATGGCGCGGCATGGCGTGATTCGTCAGCAGGATTGTCGCCGCGTTTTGCTTCCGAACAACCCACGCGTTCACGGTCTCATGGCTTCCTTCGACCGCAAGTGATTCGGTGCCGAGACGATGCAGCAGCTCGAATGCCCGGTACACCGGCTTCGGGATTCCGTGAATGGTCAGCAAACCAAAACCGCCCTGAAATGGAACGGACGGGAAATAGTTCTCGGCGAAAATATCGCTGAAGGTCCAGAAGCTGTAACCCAAAACCAGACCCGACGCTTCCATGATGATCTTGGAGGCCAGCGCGGCAGTGAAGGGCTCGTCATGCAGCGGGTCGCGCGGATTCGATGAGATATTCCATTCCGTGTAATAGACCGGCAAGCCGCAAGCCTGGTCCCGAACTTTGGCCGCGTCCTCGCGCATGATGCCGCGGGGCGCGTTCTGCAATTGAGTGAGCGTGTCCGCCCCAATTTTTCCGAAGGCATCCGTCGGGTAGTGATGGGTGCTGACGAAATCAACGGGCACTTTGTTCTGCTTGCAGAAATCAACAAACTCGGGAATCCAGGCATTCTTCGCGCTGACGGGTCCGCCCACTTTCAGCAAAGGATCGACGCTCTTAATGGCTTCGGCGGTCACGCGGTAGAGATTGAAATAGTCCTGCTGCGTGCCGGTCCAAAATGCTTTCAAGTTGGGCTCGTTCCACACCTCAAAGAACCACTCGCGCACTTCCTTCGCGCCGTAGCGTTCTACCCAATGAGCCGTCAGCTTGCCGATTAATACCGCCCACTGGTTATAATCCTTTGGCGGTGTCACGTTGGCTTTGTACCGGAACACGGTGGTCTCACCTGAGGCCAGCGTTGCGGGCATGAAGCTCAGTTCCACAAACGGCCTCATCCCGATGGAGAGCAGAAAATCCATTATTTGATCGGCGTTAAAAAATGAATAAAGCAGTTTGTTTTCCTCGCAAATAAGCGTTTCCATCTCCCCCGATAGCAGCGCATGAAAACGCACGTGCTGAAACCCCAAATCCTTGTGGCACTGGATCAGTTGCGCCTGCCAGTCGGCTCGCAATGCGAGCGGCGCATGCCCGCTCCCGACCGTATGCTCCCAGAAATGCGCAAAGGGTTTGCTCGCCTGCGAAAAATTGCACGTGAAGTCCTGCATTCGTTCTCCCTACTGCTTCTCGATTCTGCCGACAGATGCTTCCACCGGGACCAACCCTTCTTTTCGCGAGCCTCTCAGGACCACTCGATGACTTCTTTAATGGCATCAGGCGGATGCTGCTCCACCAATTTCGCGAACTGGCTGAACGGATAACGGTTTGTTATCAAGGCTCCGATGTGAGAAGCGCCCCAGCGAAGCTGCGCCTGCGCCAAATCATCCACGCCCATTTGAAAATGTCCCCGTGCGGCATTGACGCTGCCCACCATCATTTGATTATCCAATACCAACTGCCGGACAAGTTCCGCGCCCGCAATTTGCAACGGATGGTCACCGCCGGGGATGCCTGTGATCACATAAGCCCCGTTCCGGCCCAAGGCATCCAGCAGATTAAATTCGAGCGAAGCGATTCCACTGGCGTCGAGAACCAAATCCATCGGGCCGATTTTTTTCTCCACCTGGTCCGCGGGGACCGCGCGGCCGTCCACATAATGTCCCCCAATTACTTCAAGCCACTTCGGTCGAGCGCTCGTGGCATCCACCACATCCAGTCCGTAAACTTCAGCCCCTCGAAGCCGCAAGACCATGGAGGCTAGCAGGCCTACCGGCCCCAGCCCGGCTACCAGGCACCGGCGCCCGACAATCCAGTCGGGAGTAGTCGCTGCTTCCGGGACACGCACAATCTGCAATCGAATCGCTTCATCAATCCCTTTCTCCACGATCGAGAGCGGCTCCATCAATACGCCCACGGCTTCCAGTTCGGTCGGCACGCGCACCACGTATTGCTCCTTGTCCACTACGAATTCCGTTTGATAGCCGTCCAACCGATGCAGCCCTCGCTCTTTATATTTTCCGGTCTGGCACATATCCGAGCGGCCCATTAAGCAGGACAGGCACTCGCCGCACCCGCGCCTCACCGTGAATACGGCGAAGTCTCCTACTTTCACGCGCGTGACGGACGATCCCACTCCCACCACTTTGCCGAACATTTCGTGGCCGATGACGAGTTCTTTCTGACCCTCCGGAGCATCCGCGCGACCGCCGGACACTTCTTTCCTATCCGTACCGCAAATCCCTACGCGAATGATCTTCACCTTTATTTCATCCTGCGCGGTAACGGAGGGCTCGGCCCGGTCCACGATGCGTGAGCCCGGCGTGCCCGGAATGATCGCTATGGCTTTCATGAAGTTTTCCTTTTGATTTGCGCCTTCTTAAATCCCGAAGAGAGCAAGGGTCATTGTTCTCTGCTCTGTTGATTCGCTAATTCCATTGCTGAGTATCTCACCTACAATCATAAGACTACTCGAGCCGGCAACGGGTTACTGCCGTGTGGGATCTACCGAGGAACCAGAACCTATTTCGTGGGGCTGTCCGGCGGAGAAAGCACCCCCATTCGCTCGCGATTGGCCACGGTGACGACCCTTTGGCAACTCCCTTGGTCGCCCAGACGATCGATACCGAGGTCGCCCGCTGGAGCCGAGCCGCTCAGCGGCGCCTCCCTCACCGGGTTCAAGTGGTGGAATCTAACACTCCCGACCGACGTAAATAGCGGCTCGACCGCGATTTCGCTGTTTGAGTCAGCAACGGACGGCTCGGCAACCTTCGGCGGAATGCTTGGTCCGACTCCAGCGCTCACCCGGATCCCCGTGCGAACGGCGCAAATTTTAAATTTTTGAAGTAGCGTTCATTGTCATCCCGCTTGCCCTGAGCTCGCGAAGGGAACCCAGCCGCGTTTCTTGCGGATGCAAGCGAGAGATCTGCTGTTGCCTTCTCTCGCCTTTCGTAGCGCCGTAGGCGCGCCACAAGCTAGCCCAGCGTGCAAACGCTGGGTACGCGAAAAAAAAAGCCCTAGCGCCGTAGGTGCGACACAAGTCTCGGGGCGCAGCACCGGTTTTCGTAGTGCCGGGCCCGTCTCGTGAATCCCTTAGGGATTCATCCTCAGAGCATTTGCGAAGGGCCGGCTCTTTTGGGGCGCTATTGTGTTATCCCGAACCGCACCGTGTGCGCGCCCCCGTGTTACCATCCGCCCATGCCCTCGCCAAAAAAATCCGCCATCCCCGCCGATAAACTCACTTTGTATGAAGCCCTAATCAAATCCGTCCCTCAGATCCAACGCAAAGGCGCCGTCCATCCCCACACCTCGCTCAACGGCCACATGTTCACCTACCTCGACCAAACCGGCACCCTAGGCCTCCGCCTCCCTCCCGACGCACTCGCCGCCTTCCTAAAAAAATACAAAACCAACCTCTTCCGCTCCTACGGCGTCATCAAAAAAGACCGGGCCACCGTCCCCGCCTCCTTATTGAAAAACACAAAAGAACTAAAGAAGCACCTCGAAGTAAGCTACGACTACGTCAAGACCCTAAAACCCAAATAATCGAGAATTACGATAAGGCCAGCCCCTGGAGGGTGATTCGCACCGGCCGTCTCACGGAACACGGGTCGCAGCCCGCGGGTCACGTGTCTCTACGTCGTCTCACCGCATCTAACTAACTGTAGATTGAATAGGTTGCAACTTTTTCCGCCAGCCGGTGTTTGTACTAGGAGCCATCTGCAGCAGATCAGCTCCGCGCCGCTAACGTCGGCGAGAGGCATTCGGAGGCTTCATTTGTCGTTGAATAAACGCGCTCTAGCAATCTTCGGTTTTGCGGGGGCCTTGGTGTGCGCGCTCGCGTCCTCCGCCTTTGCCGATGCCGGAATAATCCTGAACGAATCGCTCGACACCAGCGTCGCCCGCATCACCGGCTCCGGCCATAGCGACGTCTATCTCTCGAATATCTGCCCTGATGACTCGCCCGTGAAAATGCGCCTGTGCCGCCCCGGCGAGCAAGGTTCGGTCATCAGCAATTACACTACTTTGGGCGAAGACCAGTCCTACGAATGGAACATCGTTCCGCTCAGCGTCTATTTGTACGGCGTCGAAGACCCCAGCGACCGCCCGCTGATCAGCTCGCGGGAAATCAAGACCGCGCTCGAAGAGCGCTACCGCGAAAAATATCTTGCAGCCGTCTGCACCAACGCGCGCTGCCGTTACAGCAACGGCGCCGAGTGGCGCGAAATGGTCGGCGCCACGCTCGAACGCAGCATGTATATGTTCGTAGTGAACACTTCCGTCGAGCAGGATCGCGCGCTCATCGCCGAAGTTAATTCTCAGCCGAACGTGAACCATTTCCACGGCCTCACGCGAAATTGCGCCGATTTCACGCGCCGCGTCATGAATTTTTATTTCCCCAAATCAGTAAAGCCCGACTACATGAACGACTTTCTCATCACCACTCCGAAAGCCGTCGCGCACTCCCTGACGAAATACGCGCAGGACAATCCCGAGCTCGATTTCCGCGTTCTGCATTTCGCGCAAATCCCCGGAACCATTAAGCGCAGCAGCGAATGCCGCAGCGGAACCGAGCAGTTATATCACTCGAAAAAACTGCTGATTCCGCTGGCCGTGTTTGCCTGGCAGGGAATTCCTGCCGTCGCCGCTTCCTACGCCCTCACCGGCCGCTTCAATCCCGAGCACGTGTTCGAAGCGCATCCGTCTACGCAAGCACTCGGCGCGGACGACTATCTCAGCGCTCCTGCGCGCGGATACACAGTTAGCGTCCAGCAGCTAGCAGCGGAAGAAAAGCTCAAGCGCGATGAAATTGTCGGCTCCAAGGACGAATGGCTGCAGTATCGCGCCAACCTGGATGTTGCCGTGGAACAGGCTATCCACGACGAAATCATTCCCAACCGCAATTATTTGAAACGCGTCTTCAAGATCCTCGGTGAAGGAAATTCGATTTCCGTCGATGAACGCGGAGATCTCTGGATGGCTTTGCCGGAGCAGGAGACGCCCGTCCGCGTAGGCCTGAGCGCCGGCAATATTTTGGCGCCGGACTCCGATACGCAGTTCGCCTACCAGATTATTCTCGCGCGCATGGAAAGTGAATTGAACAGCCCCAAGCACAGCCGCGAAACACGGCTAGAATTCAGGCAGGATTGGGCCCGCGTGGAAGACACCCGCTTCAGGCGCCAGATCTTCGCCGCCGGCGAACAAATGCTCTCCGGCGTGTCATTCGCTCCTGGTCATCCGGCTTTGACGCCGATTGCGGCGCAAGGCTCGCCGACCGCAGTCGCATCGGGCACTTTTATTTTCGCCGCCGCAAACGGCATGCTCGAAAATCTTCCATAGCCGTTCGCTTTTGTTTTACTATCTGCCTGGGGGACCGAATGAGCTCACCTGAGGAATTTCAAAAAGAGTTCAACACCGTGCGCAACAAGCAGCTTGAGATTTTTGACCGCCTCGGCCACCTGGAAACCCAGATCACGCAGTTCAACGAACGCATCCGCAAACTCGAAGAAATCGTCGCCAAGCTGGAAAGCACTGCCCAACGCAGGACCCCCTACCAGCGCTAGCCCCCCGCTGGCGTGTCTGACGGACCTAACTGTGGCCCGCTCCGCCAAGTTCGCGAACGATGTCTCCCACGAAAGATTTTGCGTCACCGAAGAGCATCAGCGTTTGGTCCAGGTAGTAAAGCGGATTATCGATTCCCGCGAAGCCGGGACTCATACCGCGTTTGATGACCATTACGGTGCGGGCTTTATCGACGTCGAGAATGGGCATGCCGTAAATCGGGCTGCTGGAATCGGTGCGAGCTGCGGGATTGGTGACGTCATTTGCGCCGATCACCAGCGCAACATCCGTTTGCGGGAATTCGCCGTTAATTTCATCCAAGTCGAACAGCTTGTCGTAGGGGATATCCGCTTCCGCCAGCAAAACATTCATGTGACCCGGCATGCGTCCCGCAACCGGATGAATGCCGAACTTCACGTCAACGCCTCGCTTGGTTAAAGCGTCGTAAAGCTCGCGCACTTTGTGTTGCGCTTGCGCCACTGCCAGACCGTAGCCGGGAACAATCACAACTCTGTTCGCCGCGGAAAGAATCGCGGCAGCTTCTTCGGCGGTGGCGCTTCGCACGTTTCGGGTTTCTTGCCCGGCGGCACCGGCTGGCTGTTCCTGCCCGAACGCCCCAAACAACACATTCGAAAACGAGCGGTTCATGGCCTTGGACATGTTCAAAGAAAGAATGAAGCCGGAAGCGCCATCGAGCGCGCCAGCCACGATCAAGAGTTTGCTATCGAGAACGAATCCCATTGCCGCCGCGGAAAGCCCGGCGTAGGAATTCAGCAGAGAAATCACCGTAGGCATGTCCGCTCCGCCGATCGGAATGATCATCAGCACGCCAAACAAAAGAGGAATTCCAACGATGAAAGGGAAGACATGCGTATGGCCCGGATGGATCACGACGAAAACCGCTAGTCCGATCGCGATCGCCAGAACGCCGAGGTTGACGATGTTCTGTCCCTTATACGTGATGGGACGCTGCGGCAAAACTTCCTGAAGCTTTCCCGCGGCCATCAGGCTGCCGGTAAACGTGAGCGAGCCGAGGATAACTTCCATGCAGAGGACCGACATGGTGAATCGCGAAACATCGCTGCCGCGCAGATAAAATTCGGAAGTACCGACGAGCGTAACGCAAAGCGCTCCAAACGCGTGGCTGAGCGCGGTTCGCTGCGGCACGGCTGTCATTTGCACCATGCCCAAAGGAACGCCGATGATCGTACCGAGCACCAGAGCGATGGCGACCCATTTGTAGTCCACGATCCCGTGATTCAGCAGCGTCCCCGCAATGGCCAGAACCATTCCCAACTCGCCGGCCCATACGCCGTGCCGCGCAGTGCTCGGCGAGCTCATCCACTTCAGCGACAGAATGAAAAGCGCCGTCGCGACGAGGTAGGTGATTTCGATAATGTTTTGGGAGACCTGCATCTAGTTCACGATTTCTTGGCGCGGCTGGATTTGAACATCTTGAGCATGCGGTCGGTGATCAGAAAGCCGCCGACCACGTTGCTGGTGGCTGCAACAATCGCGATCGTACCAAGTACGGTCGAGAGAGTGCTCTTATGCGCCCCGACGAGAAGGATGGCGCCGACCACGGCAATTGCGTCCAACGCGTTCGTCAACGACATGAGCGGAGTGTGCAGCAGGGGCGACACCCGCCGGATCACTTCAAATCCGATGAATGCTGCGAGCATGAAGACGTACAGGTCAGTCATCAAATCGAATTTCATCTGTTTATTGTCCTCCTTGTTTCACGGTGAGGGCCGGCAACGCGTGAAACTCTCTAACCCGAGGATTGACGATTTGGCCTTCGCGGGTGACCAGCGTGCTGTGAATAATTTCGTCTTCGAGATTCAGCCGCAGCTTTCCGTCCTGCACCAAATGCAGGAGAAACGCGCTCAGGTTGCGGCCGTAGAGTTGGCTGGCATGATAAGGCACGCGGCCGGCGATGTTGATCCAGCCGATTATGCTGACGCCGTGTTCGATCACTACCTCACCCGTTTTGGTGAGTTCGCAGTTTCCTCCGCGTTCTGAAGCTAGATCGACTATCACCGAGCCCGGCGCCATGCGAGCGACCATTTCTCCAGTAACGAGCACGGGCGACTTCTGGCCGGGAATTACAGCGGCAGTGATCACCACATCGCTCTCGGCTACCACGCGCGCGAGGAGTTCGCGCTGGCGGCGGTAAAAATCTTCGCCTTGCGCCCGCGCGTATCCGCCGGCATCCTGCGCGTCTGTTGCTTCGATCGGAAGCTCCACGAATCTTGCGCCAAGGCTGTGGACCTGCTCTTTGGCAACCGGCCGCATATCGTAAGCGGACGTAACAGCTCCGAGCCTGCGCGCGGTGGCGATGGCTTGCAGTCCAGTGACGCCGGCGCCGATTATGAAAACGCGTCCCGGCGTAATCGTTCCGGCCGCAGTCGTCAGCATAGGAAAAATTCTGGGCAGAGTGTCGGCGGCGATCAAAACGGCTTTGTAACCGCATATAGTGCCCATGGACGAAAGCGCGTCCATGCTTTGCGCGCGCGTGGTTCGCGGCATTAGCTCCAAAGAGAAAGCAGCGACGTCCGCGGCAGCAATTTCCTGCACCGTTTCCAGGCTGCCAAGAGGCCGCAGAAATCCAATCAGAACCTGATCGCGGCGTAAAAGAGGAAGGTCGTCCTTTCCGGATATATCATTCGAGCCGTAGCACAGCACTTGGACGATGATGTCGGCGGCGCGGAAGACTTCGGCTCGTTGGGCAAGAATTTTGGCGCCCTTCGAGACGTAGTCGGCGTCCGGATAGCCGGCTCGCACGCCCGCGCCAGCCTCTACCACGACTTCGAGGCCCGCTTTTGTGAGGCTCGGAATCACCGCAGGCGTCAGCGCTACGCGCAGCTCCCCAGGAAAACTTTCACGGGGAACACCGACGATCATTATCGAGCCTCCGGGAATAGCGGTTTAAGTTTGGCCGAGAGAAGTGGCCAGGGCAAGAGTCTCTTGATGTAGGATGCGGAAGAATCCATTCGATTGAACTTCAGGCTAAGCGCCGTTCAGAAGGCACATTCTATCTGCAAAGCTGCTAAAGTCCACCGACAATTGGCAGCGATTTTTGTGTCGATTCTGAAACCTCAGTAAGTGCAAAATCAGAAGCCGACATTTGTGAGGGGACGAATGAACCCGAAAGACCAGGCCTGGCGCAATTGGCCGCTTGTGCGGATCGAGAAGGAATATTCACCGAGTAGCTGCGTGCCTTCGATCGAGCCGTTTCTGGCGGAGTATGCGCTCCGGAGCCGCAAGGCGGAGCAGGCGCTCGTTTGCCAAAAAGATTTGCAGTGGGGTGACAAGCCGGACGAAACCTTGGATTTTTTTCCCGCTGCTTCGCGTGAGGCGCCGCTGCTCGTTTTCATTCATGGCGGTTATTGGCAGGAATTGTCGAAGAATGAATCGCTTTTTGCGGCGGCTGATTGTGTGGCGAACGGAATCGCGTTTGCGGCTATCAATTACACGCTGGCGCCGAAAGCCGGCGTCGAGACGATCGTCGATCAATGCCGCCGAGCAGTTGCGTGGCTTCACGGACAGGCCGGCGCGCTCGGGTTCCATCGCGACCGGTTGTATCTTTCAGGGAGTTCGGCCGGCGCTCATCTGGCCGCGATGATGCTTTTGAAAGGGTGGCAACACACCGCCGGTGTGACTGACGATGCGATCGCGGGCGCGATTCTGCTGAGCGGCGTCTACGATATCGAACCTTTAGTGGGAACTCGCGTTGCCGCGCCGTTGAATTTGACGACGGCGGATGCCGCTGGGTTAAGTCCGATGCGCTTGGGACTTGGACGGCCCGTGCCGACGATCGTCGCGTGGGGCGAGAACGAGACAAGCGAATTCAAACGCCAGAGCAGAAGTTATGCTGCGCGATTGCAGGCTGCAGACTTCCCGGTTCTGGTTTTTGAAGTCGCGGGAGCGAACCATTTCGACATTGTTTTGGGCCTAGCCGATCGGGAAACCGTTTTAGGGCGCGCAACGCTGGAATTGATTGGAGGCTCGGCGCCAAAATGAAGATGATGCTAGCGCTGCGTCGCACCGAGGAATTTTTCGGCGAAGGTGTAGACGTCTAGAAATGTGTTGTAAAGCGGCACGGGGGCAACGCGCAGGATGTCTGGCTCGCGCCAATCGCAGATAATTCCTTCTTTCGCGAGAGCGTCGCAAATCGCGCGGCCGTTTTCATTTACGCGCAGCGAGAGTTGCGCTCCGCGGTGCGCGCTATCGCGCGGAGTGATGATGGAAAACTTCTTCGAAGGCTTCTGATCCAGCAGGAACTCCAAGTAGCTTGTGAGCGACTCACTCTTCGCGCGCAGGCGCTCGATTTTCGCTTCGTCGAAAACATCCAGGGAAGCACGCAAAGCGGCTGCGGACAAAATCGATGGATTGCTGAGTTGCCAGCCGTCGGCTCCAGGTATCGCGTGAAAATCCGGCTGCATGCGAAATCGCTTCTCCTTGTCGTGACCCCACCATCCGGCGAAACGCGGCAATTTGGGATCGCGCGTGTGGCGTTCGTGCACGAAACAGCCGGCTATCGCGCCAGGGCCGGCGTTGAGATATTTGTAGCTGCACCAGACCGCGAAATCGACGTTCCAGTGGTGTAGCTTCAGCGGAAGATTTCCTATGGCGTGGGCCAAGTCGAAACCCACGACGCATCCTTTTGCGTGCGCGGCTTCTATAATGCGCGAAAAATCAAAAGCCTGCCCTGAATAGTAATTCACGCCGCCGAACATCACCAGCGCGATCTTTTCTCCTTCCGCGACGATCAGTTTTTCGATGTCTTCGGTACGAATCCAAGTTTCGCCTGCGCGGGGCGCGACTTCAATCAACGAAGTTGCCGGATCGTAGCCGTGATACTGAATCTGCGATTTCACCGCGTACTGATCAGAAGGGAAGGCATTGGCCTCGATCAGGATTTTATGGCGCTGCTGAGTGGGCCGGTAAAACGAAACCATCATGAGGTGCAGATTCACGGTGAGCGAATTCATTGCCACTACTTCTATCGGAAGCGCACCGACCAGCCGGGAAATCGGCGCGGTGAGAAGTTCGTGATACGGCATCCACGGATGGCGCGCTTGTAGATGCGCATCGACACCAAGCCGCGCCCAGTCTTGCAGTTCCTGTTCGACGTACTCGCGCGCGGATTTTGGCTGCAAGCCGAGTGACTGGCCGCAAAGATAAATGCAATCGGAGCCGTCCGGCATTTTAGGAATGTGGAAGCGTTCGCGGAAGTGTGCTAGAGGATCGCGAGCGGTTTGCGCCGCGGCAAATTCCTTCGTGGCCTTGAACTCGACGCCGGGCACTTAGAGTTGCTCCAAGGGAGTGAGCTGGCCATGAATCATCGATTCCGCTTTTGCCCAGTCAAGATCCTCGATGCGATCGATTGAGCCGCACAATTCCGCAAGCATAGCATCCTGGACGAGTCCTCGAGAAAACGCCAAGGAATAGGGCACACGGTGAAAAGTGACCATCGCATATTTTGGAACGAAACGGTGTGGAAATTTAGCTTCGAGGGCGAGTTCCACTTTTTTCTTGAACAGGAAGCGAGGATCACCAACGCGGTCGCGCATTTCGACAAAATTCTCGAGAGCAAGATCCGCGATGGCATCGGTATTTGCCTTGCGCGAGCGCTCAAACTCCGGAAGGACCTTCGGCCAGTCCGCGCCGTGGCGATCGAGAAGCTCGAGCAAACAGGTGCAATCTTCGAAGGCGCAGTTCATACCTTGTCCGAAGAAGGGAACGATGGCGTGAGCGGCGTCACCGATCAAAAGCGATTTCGCGTCCACATGCCACGGAGAGCATTTAATCGTGACCATCGAGCCCGTGGGGTTATCGCGAAAATTTTCGCGGAGCTGCGGCATCAACGGCAACGCGTCAGCGAAGTTTGCCTGGAAGAATTCCAGGAACTTTGCTTCTGAATCCAGGCTGGCAAAACTCACTTCGCCTTCAAACGGCAGGAACAGGATGCAGGCAAAAGTGCCGTCAACATTGGGCAAGGCGATCAGCATGTGCGAGCCGCGCGGCCAGATGTGCAGTGCGTTCGTTTCCAGAACATGCTTGGCATTCGGTCCCGCTGCGATGGTCAGCTCTTTGTAGCCATAATCGAGATATTGCTGCGAAAGATTGAACCCGCCGCGCTTGACCATCGCGAGACGAATCGCAGAGGACGCGCCGTCCGCGGCAATGACGATTCCGGATTCGACCGCTGATTCGCGGCCCGTCTCTTCGTTACGAAAGCGCGCGGTACCGGAATGCAGATCGAATCCGAGGCAGCGTTCGTTAAAATGAATATTGACGCCCCGCTTTTCGGCTTCATTCATCAGCGCGGCGTTCAAGTCCGCGCGAGAAATCGAATTGATGACTTCGGTTTCGTCTTTGCCGTACGGCTGAAACGTAAGCTCTCCGGCGAGCGAGTGCATCATGCGGCCTTTCATCGGAATGATGATGTCGCGCATGGATTCCCACAGGCCGGCTTCGCGCAGCGCGTGAATCCCGCGAACGGAAATGGCGAGATTGATCGAACGTCCAGCCGACAACTGAACGCGGCGCATGTCCGGACGCCGTTCGTAAATCGCGACGCCGAAACCGCGTTGAACCAGAGAAATCGCAAGCAGGGGGCCGGTGAGGCCGGCGCCGACGAGTGTGATTGTATCGGATGGACTTGGCATGTATTGCCGGGACCTGACGGCCTGAGACTACCGATGGAAGATTCAATCTCCCAGACGCGACCGCGCTTCCCACAACTCCGGAAAGAATTTTTTCTCCAACGTCAGTTTTAGATAGGAGGAGCCAGTGCTGCCGCCGGTGCCCATGCGCACGCCGATGGTGCGCTCGACCATTTGAATGTGACGCAGCCGCCAGCTCACGACGAGCTCGTCGAATTCCGTCAAGCGCTCGCAAACATCGATCCAGTCGCGATGATTGCGCTCGTCCTCATACAGCGCTTGAACGGCCCTTGCGCGCGTTTCGAATCGCTCGCGGTCAGTGGCGCCGGCGCTCATTTCCGGGAGCTTTCCCAGCGATTTCAGGGCTTGAAAGAAAACATCGTGGAGCGAATCCTCACTTAGGCGGCGGTGAAGGATGGCGTGTGTTTCGGGAGTGAGTTGGTGGTAGAGCAGCATTTTTTCGTCTTTCAAGCCGCAAAGGAATTCGATCTCTCGAAACTGCTCCGATTGAAAACCGCTGGCGGGATTCAGCTTGCCGCGAAAGGCGAGAAAGTGAGAGGGAAGCATCGTTTCCAAAATAGTGAACTGCTCCACCAGGACGCGCATGATTTCCGTGCAGCGTCGAAGCAAGCGCGCGGCTTCGTAGACATCGTCACGCGAAGATGGATCAGCACCCGCGGCGCGAAGGTTGGCAACAACCGCGTCCAAATCGTGCAGCAATTCCTTGAACCACAGCTCGTAGGTCTGATGAATGATGATGAAGAGCAATTCGTCGTGATGTACCGGAGAGGAGACGGGATGATGAAGCGCGAGGAGTTCCGGGATGCGAAGATAAGAGCTATATGTCAATCGATTTTCGGGCTCGCCTGATTCGGCGCTGGATGACGTCGGCTTGTCGTATGGAGGCGCGGCGCTTCCAAATGGGCAGCCGGCCGAAGTTTCTGATTTTGGCGCACTTGATGATGTGGACGACGCCGCTGGCTTCGCCGCCGTACTTACGCTGGGCAAATTCAGAAATTTCTCGGCGTTGCCGCCGAGCAATTTTGCCTTTACTTCGGGCGAAGAACGGCTTTCGCGAATTAACGCGCCGGCGCGCGCTTCCCCCAACGGAAAAGGATAGTCGGAACCGAGAAGCACGCGATCCGTTCCCATGACCTCGACCAGAAATTGCAGCGTGCGCTGCTCGAAGACTGCGGAATCGACGCGAATGCGTTCCAGATAATGGCTTGGCGCAAACTGCGAAGCGCCGCGCGCGATTTCGTGATTTTTCCACGCGTTTTCCAGCCGGCCCAGGAGAAAAGCAAAGCTTCCGCCGCCATGCGCGAAGCAGATTCGCAGGCTGGGGGGCAAGCGGTCGAAAGCTCCGCTTAAAATCATGGAGACGAGCGATAGCTGCGTTTCGGCCGGCATGGCCACGGTCCAAGGCATCATGTAATTCGGCATGCGATCGCCGGCCATCATGTCCCAGGGATGAACGAAGACTGCGGCTCCTTCGTCAGCGCAATGCTGCAAAAATTTCAGGATGCCGGGATCGTCCAGATTTTTTTGTCCGACGTGATTGCCGATCTGAACGCCGAGGTGGCCGTCGCGCATGCAGCGGGAAAGTTCCGCGCTAGCAGCATCGATATCCTGCAAGGGAACCTGGCAGAAAGATTTCAAGCGACCTTTCGAGCGCTGACACATTTCAAGAGCAACGTCATTGAACAAGCGCGCGCAATCGAGTGCGTGTTTGGCCTCGCGGGCGTAGGCAAAGAGAACGGGCGTGGCGGAGATGATTTGCATGTCCACGCCGTTGCGGTCCATGTTTTCGAGACGCACGTTCACGTCCCAGCAACCCGAAGTGACGTGGCGGAACATGCGATCGCCGAGCATGATGTCTGCTTTGCCCGGGCCGGTATGTTTGATCGACGGCCAGTCGGGAGTGCCGTAGCGCTTGGCGAGATCGGGCCAGGATTCCGGGAAAAAATGTGTGTGTATATCTATGACTGGCATGTCGTCCCTGTGCCGCTATTTCTGCGGAGCCGGTTTGCCCGGGTGAACTTCGCCGCAGTTTTTGCATTTCCGTAGTTCCGGACTTTGTTGAAACTTTTCAAAGAGCGGCGGCAAATCGCGCACGATGCTTTTCAAAAGAACTTCCGCGCGATGCACACGGTGATTGCATTTCGCGCAATACCATTCGAAGCCGTCCATCACTCCTTCGGGCCGCGGCATTTCGACAACCAATCCGATGGTGCCGGCAGCGAGGCGCTGCGGCGAATGCGGCACGTGTTTGGGCAGAAGAAAAATCTCGCCTTCCTTGATGGGAACTTCTACCGGCGGTTTGCCTGGTTCCGGCATCAAGCGCAGAAAAATATCTCCCTTCAACTGGTAGAAAAATTCCTCTGTGGGGTCGTCGTGATAATCATTGCGATTGTTGGGCCCTCCCACGACAGTGACCATCAAGTCGCCATCTTCCCAAATCTGGGCGTTTCCAACGGGCGGCTTCAGCTTGTCGCGATTCGCGTCGATCCATCCTTGGAAGTTAAAAGCTTTCAGCGTTTTGATCGATGGCATTACTCTGTCCTCCCGGCTCCGGCTTGCGTTTCCGAGTGCGCGACGGGCTTGTACGCGATCGCTTTCATTTCAATCAGCAGATACGCATGCGGCAATTGGCGCACGGCAACGGTAGTTCTCGCGGGGCCTTGTTCGTCGAAGAATTGCGAGTAAACCTCGTTATAAGCGTCGAAGTCTTCCATCTTTACCAGATAGGTCGAAATCTCGACCAGGTCTTTGAGGCCGGCATCCATGCTCGCGAGAATGCCGCGAATATTTTCTATCACGGCTTGTGTTTGCTCGCGAATATCAAGATGCGTCGTGCCGAACTTGTCGGTTTCCGCACCGGCAATGGAATCGTCAGCGCGACGCGAACTGGTGCCGGACACGAAGAGAAAATCGCCCGCACGTTTTATGTGCGGAAACTTGCCGCGCGGCTTGGCTTTGCCTTCGACGACTTTGCTTTCCATTTCAGATCACCTCGAATTCACGAGATTCCGGTCACAACTTGACACAAATATTGTTCAGTTCGGAATAAAAATTCAGCGAGTGCAGACCGCCTTCGCGTCCAATGCCTGAGAGGCCCGCGCCGCCGAACGGCGTGCGCAGGTCGCGCAGGAACCAACAATTCACCCAGGTGATGCCGGCGCGCAATTGTTCGGCGACGCAGTGTCCGCGTTTTAGATTCGTGGTCCACACGGAAGCGGCCAGGCCATATTTTGTGTCGTTTGCCATGGCAATGGCTTCTTCTTCAGTATCGAAAGGCGCGATGTGGCACACCGGCCCGAAGATTTCTTCCTTCACGCAGCGCGCGGACTCGGGAAGGCCGGTGAAAATAGTCGGTTGAATATAGAAGCCGTTGTCTCGAGCGTCGCCGAATTTGGGTATGCCACCGCCTGTCACGACTGTAGCGCCTTCCTCTTTCGCGAGTTCGTAGTAGGAAAGAACCTTTGCACGGTGCTCTTTCGAAATCAGCGGACCTGTCGTCGTTTTGCTGTCGGCTGGCCAACCGAGCGACAAGCCTTCCGCTTTTTGTTTTAGCGCCGAAACGAAACGATCGAATATCGGGCGTTCCACGTAAACACGCTCGGCGCAAAGGCAGACTTGGCCGGTATTGAGGAACACAGCGTCGGCGAGGCCGCTGACTGTTTCATCGAAATCACAATCGGCAAAAACGATCGCCGCGTTTTTGCCGCCAAGCTCGAACGAAACGGGTTTCACTGTGGGAGCCACGGCGCGCATGATGGCTGATCCGGTTTTCGATTCCCCCGTAAACGTAACCGCGTTCACGTCCGGGTGGCTGGTGAGGAATTCGCCAGCCGAACCGGAGCCGAAACCGTGAACCACGTTGAACACGCCCGGAGGCACGCCCGCCGTTTGCATGACTTCTGCGAGCAGCGTCGCAGTCGCCGGAGTTTCTTCCGAGGGTTTTACCACCACGCAATTGCCGCAGGCCAGCGCCGGCGCTGCTTTCCATGTGAGCAGCAGCAGCGGCAAATTCCATGGAGTAATAATGCCGACTACTCCGAGTGGTTTGCGAACGCAATAATTGAGCGCCGAAACGCCGTCAGAAGTTTCCGTCCGAAATGCCTCGATCCCCGCATTTTTAATGAGGTCCGCAAATACTCGAAAATTCGCAGCGCCGCGTGGGATGTCAATTTTCGAAGCGAGAGAGACTGGCTTTCCGGTGTCCGCGACCTCGGCCTGAACGAAATCGCTGAAGCGCGCTTCGATGCCGTCGGCAATTTTGTGCAAAAGGGCAGCGCGGGCAGGAATGGGGAGCTTGCCCCAATTTCCGCTGAGCGCGCGACGCGCGGATTCGACCGCTTCATTTACCAGCGATTCATCCGCTTCGGAAACTTGAGCGATCGCCGTGCCGTCAGCCGGATTGATATCGGGGAACTCGCGCGGCCCGCGTACGAACTTGCCACTGACGTAATTCTGGAAAAGCTTCGAACCGGATGTCACTCATTCTCCGAGACACGCACAGAAATGCGAAGCGTGCAGCACGCTCATTATACTCAACTGTGGAAGATTAATAGCGCCTGTGGCGTGCAGGTACACGCCGGGAGCCGTGCAGGAAAAATCAGCTCACGTGCTTACGGATTGTTTTTATATATTCGCGGCCGCGCTCGAATCCACGCTTGAAGGGCTCGCTCTCATGCAAGCGCGGGTGCAGATCGCCGAGCACCTTCTGGCATTGCTCGTAGGTTCGGTCGCGATTCTTCGCATGCAGGGCGGCTTCAAAGCCGCAGCGGAAGTAGCGCTCGTCGTCTTCAAACTTGCCGCCGCTGGTTTCGTATTTTTCTTTTTCGGCGTCGCGCAGACCGGCCCACCAATTGTCACGAGCTTGATCGATGCTCTCGGCTCCGGCATTTTCCAGTACGCCGCGAACCGCGTCAGCTTCGTTATTATCGGCCATCACGACTACGACCGAGCGGCCCTTGCGCAAGGCATCTTCATAGACGAACATCTCGTCTTCCGGCAATCCCTCGAAGACGTTGCCCTCGATGGCTCCGCCGGCAGCTCCGCCACCAACTGCGCCTAGCGCGCCAAGAATCACTCCGCCAACAACTCCAATCGCGAGCACTTGCCCCACGCCCGGAATCAGAAAGCTTGCGAGCATCGGCACCAGCCCCACGCCTCCGGCAACGCCGATAGCGCCTCCCAGAGCGGCGCCCATCGCTTTACCCATGCCCGGTTCCTCTCCTGCAACAGTGGGGACGGCGGCGAGTTCCTTTGCGGTCGCGTGAGGCGTAAGTACGGTGACTCGATTCTTCGGAATATCCAGCGGAGTAAGTTCCGCGGCACCGCGCTCTGCATCTGGTCGCGACTTGAATACGCCTACGACGGCCTTCATGAGCCCTCTCTTTCGACGGGTATAATATGACTCCACTTCCGCTAACGCAACCCTACACTTAATCAACAGCGTTCGATGATGGTGGCGATGCCTTGGCCTACGCCGATGCACATGGTGCAAAGAGCGTAGCGCGCTTTGGTAGTCTGCAATTGATAGGCGGCTGTAGTGACCAAACGAGCCCCGCTTGCGCCCAGCGGGTGGCCGATAGCGATAGCGCCGCCATTGGGATTCACGTGCGAAGCGTCATCCGGCAGACCTAGATCACGCGTCACGGCAAGGGCCTGCGCCGCGAATGCTTCATTTAGCTCGATCACATCCATCTGCGAAAGTTTTAGCCCCGTCTTATCGAGGATTTTGCGCGTGGCGGGAGCAGGTGCGAATCCCATTATGCGCGGTGCGACTCCCACGGCGGCGGTTGCGATAATGCGAGCGAGAGGTGTTAGACCATATTTCGAAGCAGCCGTTTTGGAGGCGATAAGGAGCGCGCACGCCCCGTCGTTCACACCGGAAGCGTTTCCCGCGGTCACGGTTCCGTTCGGTTTCACGATGGGCTTAAGCTTCGCCAGCGCGTCGAGGGTGGTGTCCGGCCGTGGTTGTTCGTCGGTGTTGAAAATCCTGGGATCGCCTTTTTTCTGCGGAATCGAAACGGGGAGAATTTCGTGCTTAAAAAAGCCCGCGGCATGGGCGCGCACCCAGCGCTGCTGCGTGCGCAGAGCGAAAGCATCCTGGTCCGCTCGCGAAACGTGAAACTCCTCTGCCACGTTTTCGGCGGTTTCCGGCATGGAATCAACGCCGTACTTGCTCTTCATCAGCGGATTGATGAAGCGCCAGCCAATCGTGGTATCAAACGTTTCAGCTACCCGGCTGAACGCGCTATCGGCCTTGCCCATCACGAAGGGAGCGCGCGTCATGCCCTCCACGCCGCCGGCGATCATCAAATCTGCTTCTCCCGATTTGATGGCGCGAGCAGCCACACCGATGGCGTCCATGCTGGAACCGCAAAGCCGATTCACGGTGGAACCGGGGATTTCCTTGGGAAGACCCGCGAGCAGCAGAGCCATGCGCGCGACGTTGCGGTTGTCTTCACCCGCCTGGTTTGCGCAGCCGAAGACGACGTCATCCAGCGCCATCCAATCCACTCGGGGATTGCGTTCGATGAGCCCGCGCAGCGGGATGGCCGCCAGATCGTCGGTTCGAATGGAAGCGAGCGCCCCGCCGTAACGGCCAAAGGGCGTGCGAATCGCGTCACAAATGAAAACCTCGTTCACAAGAATCTCCCAAAAATCGACCGCTGATTGCTGCACGCAAAACAACTACACGTCCGTGAAACCAGTCTAGTATAGCTGACGCCCATGGACTTTCCATTCGTCGCTGCCGGAGGCGGCCAAGAGCCTTACAAGTCACATTTCCCGAAACAGCCGTGCCGGGTGTAAAATAAAAACATGACCGAGAAAATCAAGAAAGACGATGCGGAGTGGCGTTCGAAGCTGACCGAAGAGCAGTATCAGGTGACGCGGAAGAAGGGAACTGAGCCGCCATTCACCGGAGAGTACGCAGACACGGAAACGAAGGGAACATACGTTTGCGTTTGCTGCGGCCAGCCGCTTTTCAGCTCCGACGCGAAATATCATTCTGGTTCAGGCTGGCCCAGCTACTACCAGCCCATTGCGGCCGAGAACGTCGAGCTGGAGCGAGATAACAGCCACGGAATGGCGCGCACGGAAGCGATCTGCAGCCGTTGCGACGCGCATTTAGGGCACGTTTTTGAAGACGGGCCGGAACCCACAGGCTTGCGATTTTGCATTAATTCTGCGGCGTTGAAGCTCGAGAAAAAAGAAAAGTAGAATCCAATCGAACTGCGCACGCCTCTTCGTAACTATCCAACCAAAATCCTAATGGCTGAGGAAAATAACCTGAGGATGGCCATTTCCTACGTTTGAATCCAAAGAAATCATCCGCACATCGCTCGGTGAAACCACATACAGCACAAGATTGGTCGGGAACCCGGCAATCAGAATCGGAGTCATGTTTCCGCGGCCGTCCGCCGTTACCGAGTAACTGGCAGAAAAAGGAATGTCCGTGGACGGAGGCCCGGTCGGAGGAATGAATTCGTCCAGAGTACCGACGATGTTACCGGCTCCCGCGGAACTCAATTCGCCGATCATATTTACCGCTAGGGTGTCAGCTTCCTGGGGCGCGGAGAGGACATACGTACCCTGAATTGAAGAAAGCGAGTACGGAGCGCCGGTTTGTTGTTCGAGCAAGCCGTAGGTCGCAGCCGTGTCGGAGCCAATGATAAACCCTTGGTTAGGCCCTATCAGGTAGGCTGCAGCAAGCCGGTCATTCGAACTCGTAAATCCTACCCGCCCGTTCTGGAATACCTGGTATGTAACAGAGAGCGGGTTCGACGCCGGGACGGAGGTAACGGTACCGCCATCGTTCTGGTCGAAGGATAGGTTCGCACTGCCGTCGCCTAGAGTCGAAGTCAACAAACCCGCGAAAACGGTTGAGTTCGAGCCCGCGATTCCGGTGCCGGCGAGTCCCGTACCGGTTACGACGCCGGTTCCTTGCAAAACGCTCTGATTGAATTGCGTTCCGGTGTTTTGAAGGAACATTTCGCCGCTCAGCCTGGGAAACGGAGTCGCTGTAGCGGCAGTGTCAATCTCCGAGAAGAAAATGTCATCGGCGGAGACGAAATAGAAAGTAAACGTAAGAGTGATTTGCTGGCCTGTTGGCGGCAGATACGTGAATGTCGCGAGGCCTTTCGAATTTGCATTTCCGACGGCGAAGCCGCCGGTCAGAGACAGTTCCGGGGAATACACGCCTCCGTCGTTGAAGTCCACGGTGCCCGACCTGAAAGTTTGTATGCCGTCGGGGTTGACCACGCCTGCCAGCACGGTTGGTTCAGTCAAAAAATCCTGCCCGGCAAATTCAAACGCGTAATTCCCGGCGAAGTTTGATGTTACAAATGTACCGACGGCGAGTTTCATGATTCCCGAACCATGCGTAATTCCTACGCCATTGGTGGGAACAGTCTCGTCCTCGATCACGTGAATGTTACCGCTCGAATCGAGTGCGAGCAAATAGTTCGAGGTGAACACCGTGAGGTTTCCCTGCGTGGCGACCAACTGCATGGTGCCACGGCCGTCCGTTCCAACCGCGTAATTTCCGGTCAGAGTCGTTCCGACCGCGACGCCGCTAACGCGATTAATGTCTTCCTGGCCGTTTGAGATTCCTCCGGATCCGTTCGCCGCAAAATTACCTGCAATAACCACCGTTCCATTCGCATCGAATCCGCTGAAGAGGAAACTGTAGTTTCCCTTGATTAGGGAATTGCTGCTCGTGGAACCGGCCGTAATCGTTAAATTAAACAGCTGCGTCGCCTTTTGCGGGCCGCCGGCCCCGGCGGAAGAATCCTGCACTTGGACGGTGAAAGTGGAAGTGCCCAAAAGAATCGGAATTCCCGAGATCAGCCCGGTCTGTGCGTCGAGAGTCAGACCGGCCGGAAGCTGGCCGCTAATAACACTCCACGTGTAGGGAGGAGTTCCGCCGCTGGCGTTTAAACTCGTGCTGTAGGAAGTTGCCGTCATTCCTGAAGGCAGCGACGCGGTGGTTATATGCAGGGGGCTAGGCGATTGGACCGAGATCGTGAGCGTACCGGACGAAGCGGACTGCACCGGAACGGAAGAATCCTGCACGGTCGCGATCAACGGATAGGAACCGGCGGTAGTCGGCGTCCCCGAGATTTGTCCGGTCGAGGTATTCAACGCCAATCCGGGCGGCAAGCTGTGCGGAGTCACACTCCATGTGTAGGGTGTTGCCCCGCCCTTTGCAGTAAGCGAAATGTTATACGGCTGGTTAACGGTCCCGGGTGGAAGAGAGGTCGTCGTAACCGACAGCGGCGTGGCCGGATTGATGATCACCGTGAAAAGAGTAGACGTGACCGAAAACGGTGGGGGCTGGCCAATTACCGGAACACCGCCGCGGTCCGTTGCTTTCACGAAAAATGGATACGTTCCCGATGTCGTGGGTATGCCAAGCAGGGTTCCGTTCTGATTCAAGGTCAATCCAGGGGGCAGACAGGTGGGCTGGCCGTTTGGACAGACCACGCTGAATACCAACGGCGGAACGCCGCCTGTCACCACCACCTGCTGGCTGTACTGTCCGCCGTTCATTCCATTATTAAGAGTAGTGGTTGTAAACGTGGGAGGCAGAACCACGCTGATCATGGTGGTTGCGGTAACGCCGGTGCTCGCATTCGCGACTGCTTCCAAACTAACCGTCAGGGCAATCGAACTGTTCGTGGGCGCCGTGTACGTCACCGAAGTTTTCGTGATGTTCGTTAACGTGCCGCAACCGGTGCCCGCACAGCCCGTGCCGGTGAGCGGCTTCCAAGTGACGCCCAGCATTTTTGTGTCGTTGCCCAGAATGGCGGTGAATTGTATTACCTGTCCTTGATCCACCGTCTGCGCCGTATTCGGCGTCACTTCCAGCGTGATGCCCGAACTGCTGCCTCCGCAAGCCGCCAGGAACCCTGCGCCAAGAAAGGCCAACAGCGCGAACGCAAACAATCGCAGCCGCTCCGCTCGAATTCCGCAAACCGTCAGGCTCGCACCACCTGCGCGGCGGCTTCTGGCATTTTCTAACATTTGGGCATACGCCTTCGAAATTGTCATATCACCTTGGATTTCTTTTTCAGATCCGCCCAAAGAGGTGGGACAGAACCCGTTGTCGAATTGCAAGCTAAGAATGCGAAACAAGTTGAATAACAAAACGGCCGCGATGTGTCAACGCACATCTCCCAACAGCCATCCGGCTGCGGCTTCACGACCGCAGACTCTCATCGCACCCGGCTAAGCATATGGGGACAAGAACGATAAGCTGCATGTGTACGAAATGTGGATGCTCCGGACGAGCGGGCCGTTGCCTAGTGTATGTTTCGATTCTAAGGGGGTCAACGAGTTATGGCAAGCGGTGCAGTGAGACACAGCCGCGAGATCGCCCGCGCGGACATTTCCATGACAACTTTCGTGGACCTCGGCTGCATCTCAATCGAGTACACTGATGATTCACTCCAGCGGCCATTGGCTCTGAATTTTCAATTTTCCCCCAACTTTAGTATTTAGTATAAAGATTGGTTTGAAAGCGCGCGGCAATTCGCGCGGGCGTTCTTGTTCGGAGGAGTGCTTTGATCGAGGTTCAGGATCTAACGAAGTCCTACGGCGCGGTTACGGCCGTTGACCACGTTTCATTCACAGTGAACAAGGGTGAGATTCTCGGTTTCCTGGGGCCCAACGGCGCCGGGAAGACGACGACGATGCGCATCTTGACGGGTTATATGCCCGCCACGCATGGGACGGCGCGCGTAGCAGGCTTCGATGTGTTTACCGATTCGATGGAAGTCCGCCGCAGGATCGGTTACTTGCCCGAAAACCCGCCTGTGTATCCGGACATGACCGTTGAGACCTACCTCGATTTCGTCGCGCGCATCAAGAATGTTCCGGCGGAACGGCGTCCCGGCCGGATCGATGACGCCCTGAGAAAAACCAATCTGGAAGACCGGCGCTCGGAACTCATCAAACGGCTGTCGCGCGGTTACAAGCAGCGCGTGGGCATCGCGCAGGCGCTCGTGCATGACCCGGAAGTTATCATTCTCGACGAACCCACCGTTGGCCTGGACCCGAAGCAGATCATCGAGGTCCGCAACCTGATTAAAGGCCTGGCCGGAAATCACACCATTATTCTTTCCACGCACATTCTTCCGGAAGTGAGCATGACCTGCGACCGCGTGGTCATCATCAATAAAGGCAAAATCGCCGCGGTGGATACGCCGCAGAATCTGACTTCGCAGCTCAAAGGCGGGCAGAAAATTCGCATTGAAACGGATGCTCCGGAAAAACCGCTGCGCGACATGCTGGCGCAAATTCCGGGAGCGGGCCGAGTGGCGATTGAGCCGGCCCGCGCCGGAGGGCATCAGGCGGTCACGGTGGAAGCGGCGCAAGGGAACGATATTCGCAATCAAATCGCGGCGAAAATTGTGGAACACGGCTGGCCGCTTTACGAACTGCACGGAGTGAGCCTGAGTCTCGAAGACATTTTCCTCGAACTCACCACAGACGACGCAGCCCACGCGCAAGCGTCCAGTTAGGCAAGCCGGCAAAGGAGTGGAGAGCACAATGGGAGGTTTGTACGCAATTTATCGCAAGGAGATGGGCCACTATTTCGTTTCGCCCATCGCCTATATTCTCATCGGAATCTTCTTATTCTTGAGCGCGGTTTTTTTTAACGCGATTCTTACGGCAGTGATCAACGAATCATTTCAAATGGAAATGCGAAGCATGCAATTTGGAGCTCCGTCTAGTTTCGATGCTCCGTCCGAAGTGATACGTAGCTTCTTCGGATTGCTTGCTACGCTGATTTTGTTTCTCGCCCCGCTTTTAACGATGGGGGTATACGCCGAAGAGCGCAAGCGCGGCACCATGGAGCTGTTGATGACTTCTCCAGTCAGCGAACTGGAAATCGTGCTCGGGAAATTTTTCGCTTCGCTCTCACTCTTCACCGTTATGCTATCGCCCACCGCTATCTACCTTATATTCATGGTTCTTCACAGCGACCCGAGGATGCCATGGCGCATTTTGCTTGCCGGATACGCGGGAGTGCTGTTGCTCGGCGGATCGTTGCTGGCACTGGGATCGTTTGTTTCCTCTCTGACAGAAAACCAACTGATCGCGGCCGTGATTGCTTTCGCAGCCACTCTGTTTATCTGGGTCATCGACATTCTTGCACGCAAGACCGATGGTGGCGCCACCGCCGTGCTTCAGTATCTTTCGGTAATACGCCATTACGAGGATTTCACGCGCGGAGTGATTGATACATCCAGCCTGATTTATTACGGGAGCTTTATCGTTCTTTTCGTTTTCTTGACGGTGCGCTCCGTCGATTCAATGCGCTGGCGGCGAGCCTAGGCGGGTTTTACCGCGCGCTCGCAAATCATGGAGGAAATTGCAGGATGAAATGGGATCGCGAAGAGTTGGCGAGATTTATCGGCACCACCGGCATAGCCATGTTGGTGGCCGGGTACTTGCGGTACACGATTCAACACGAGCTCCTGACGTTTAGCAAAGTTGTGTTGGTAATCGGCGCCTTGTGCTTGCTCGCGTCAATCGTTATCGGATTTGGGGGCATTGTCCGTTTTTTCTCCAAGCGGTCTTCGCAGCAGGGCACGAACACCACGGTTCTAGGTGTGGCTGTAATCGCGATCCTGATAATCGTGAATTTCGTCGGGTTTCGCCATCATAAGCGTTTCGATTTGACTACCGAAAAGCTGTACACGCTTTCCGATCAGACCAAGCAGATCGTAGGCGGCTTGCAGAAAGACGTCACCATCGTCCACTTCGACAAGTCCCCCAACGCCGCTCTCGACGATCAGATGGCTGAGTACACCAGCTTGAGCCACCATTTGAAATTTCAAAACATTGATCCAGATCAGAAGCCGGAGGTCGCCCAGGAGTATGGAGCCACGCGAACGGGCGACGTAATCCTCGCCTCCGGTCAGCGCAAAGAGCGCCTCGAATCCGGCGGCGTTCCGTCCGAAGAAGACATCACCAGCGCCATCATCAAGGTCACACAAGATAAGCTAAAGACGGTTTGCTTCGTCACCGGCCACGGCGAAAAATCCTTGAGTGATGATGGAGAAAACGGCTACAGCCACCTCGATGCAGGATTAAAGAAAGAAAACTACGTCACGAAGACCATTAATCTAGTATCTGAAAAAGGCATAGCGTCCGATTGCAGCGTGGTAGTGGTTGCCGGTCCGACTCAGCAATTTTTTCCGCAAGAGGCGGAAATGCTCGACAAATATCTGGCCGGATCGGGCAAAGGCCTGATCCTCGTCGACCCTCAGACGGATCCGAAGCTGGGGGAAATTTTTCAGGCGTGGAATACCAGCGTCGGCAACAATGTGGTGATCGATGCAAGCGGAGTTGGCAGTCTGCTCGGTGCGGGCCCGGCGATACCGCTGGTCACGGATTTTGGAGAAAGCCCGATCACGAAAAATTTTGGTCGCTCGATGACGTTTTTTCCCTTGGCGCGCACCGTCTCGATCGCGGACAAGTCCAAAACGGATCCTCAAATCGTTGAACTTTTGAAGACCTCGCAGCAGAGTTTCACCGTTCCGAATTTGAAACAGGGACGAAACGAAGTTGCATACGACCCCAAGACGGGCGCGTTGGGCCCGCTTTCGCTCGGTATTGCGGCCTCCAGAAAATCTGCAGGCGGCGAAGCTCGCGTGGTCGTGATTGGTAACTCGGCGTTCGCCGCGAATCCCTATGTGGGCCAGCAGAAAAATGGCGACCTCATCTATAACGCCATCAACTGGCTGGCCCAGGACGAGAACCTGATCTCCATTCGCCCGAAATCGCAGACCAATCGCCGCATTACACTGACGCAAGGTCAGAGCAGCGCTCTTTCGTGGCTCGACCTCGTCATTCTTCCCGGCATCGTGATTTTTTCGGGAGTCTATATCTGGTGGAAGCGCCGGTAATCCGCGCTCGCTGAACTTACGTCACATGATCAAGAAGACCACTCTATTTTTGCTTCTCGGCGCCGTTATTTTGGGCGCCGCTGTGTATTACTTCGACTGGCGGCGCAGCCAGAAAGAAAGCGAGAACGCGCCCGCGGACGCGGCGAAGCTGGCGTTCTCGATTCAACCGCAGGACGTAACGTCTCTCGTAATCAAACATCCCGCGAATCCCGCTGAGCCCTCGTTGCAGTTCGAGAAGCGCGATGAAGTTTGGAGAATAACTCAACCACTCGAGGCACGCGCCGATCAGCCGTCCCTGGACGGGATAATCGACGGCCTGTCCAGCGCGCGCATTGCGCAAACGGAACCCGGCGCACCTGACCGGCTGAAGGTCTACGGCCTGGACCCGCCTGCTGTTTCACTCGAATTCCAACTGCGTAGCGGCGCAAAACACACCGTAGCATTGGGCAAGAAAGACTTCTCCGGGATTTCGGTTTACGCAATTGTGGACGGCGCCAAAGATGTCGCGCTCCTACCGGAATCCCTTTTAGTCACTTCCGGCAAGTCTCTTCAGGATTTGCGCGATCGCGGCGTGCTGCACATCGCGGCCGATAAAGTCGCATCCTTCGACCTGAAAAACTCCTCCCGGCAGCTTTCGGCGAAGAAAGAAAAAGATCAGTGGGTTTTTACGAAGCCGGCCGGTTCGCGCGGCGATGCCGGAAATATCGGCGCTCTCCTCACCAGCCTTGGTTCGGCCAAATGGACGAAGGTTGCGAGCGAATCTCCGGATAATCTGGCCAAGTATGGCCTCGCGAATCCGGCGCTTACGTTTACCGCCGTGGATGACAAAGGGCAGAGCGCCACGCTGATTGTAGGCAAGAAAGAAGGCGATCAATACTTTGCGCGAGATACTTCCGCGCCCATGATTTTCCTCATCAACGAGGAGCTCTACAAAAAACTGGCCGAAAATTACAGCGACCTGCGCGACAAGAAACTCGCGCACTTCGATCCCGCCGAGATCAATCACGTCGAGATACACAACGCCAACGGCACGATTATCTGCACCCGCAAATCGGAATTTGAATGGACGTTGGAAGAACCCGCAGAGCTGAAAGGAAAGCCCGCCGACATTTCGAAGCTATTTACGCCGTTGGAGCAGGCCACCGCCGGGGAAATCTTTGACCAGCCGGCACCGAACATCCGCGCCATTCTGGCAAAACCCGAGTTCGAAGCCGTATTGACGGACAAATCCGGCAAAAAAGTGACCGTCCAAATATCGAAAGAATCCAACGGCTCGGTGTACGGGCAAACCAGCGAAAGTCCGGCGGTCTACGAGCTCGACAAGCAGATTCTGAGCGATCTAAATTTCAAACCCAGTGACATGGCTCTCTCCGCCTCGCCCAATTAGGCCCGCCTTAGAGAGGATCACCCTGGGAATGCGGCTCCAGCTAGCAATACTTCCTCGTGCGACCACGCCGCAATTAACAAGACTTTCCCCGTATTTGGGGAAACGTAGATGTAATAGATATGCTCCCGATGTTTGACTTCATAAAAGCCCAGCCGTTTGGGGTCCGGGGTTACCCCCGCGCCGTTAGCCAGCAGGTCGCGCAGCTGCGCGATCATTTCTTGCGGGTGTTTCCGCAAATCTTCGATTTCCAACTCGCGCTCTAAGCACATTTCCATGGCGCCTCCAGCCCACTAATCGTCCCTCACCCGTATTACGTTAGGCTAAAGTCAAAAGTTCCCGCTCCGCCCATTTTTACCGCTTAACTGTGCCGATAAGGAGCAATCTGAGCACTAAAATGGAGCCCAAAAAGTATTTGGGCGTTAACTCTTAATTAGATACTTGCGCGCCGCCGATAATCTTGTAATAGTCCGATGCCTCGGGGAAAAACTCATCGTGAAAAAGAAGAGAGCAAAGAAGACGAACCGCATGCATCGCGATAAAAGGCGGAAACACCAGCACTGGCAGGTGACCGTGTTTTACCACGACGGGGAGAGGTTCGCCCGTGTGTACATTGACCGAGACCGCGCCCAGCGTTTTGCCCAACGCCAGAAAAAGTCTCCGATCGTCAAAGCCACGCGGATCCTTGAAGTAGATTAGCGAAAGTCGCGTTTTTTTCCGCGCAACCAGCCTTCATTTGCTTGTCCGATGCTCGCGGCGCTCGAGGCCTTGTTCGAGTGTTGGCGCCGTGCTATAAATAATTGCGAATTGCGGAGTCCTCATCCGCGCGGGATTCGTATAGTGGTAGTACGCCACCTTGCCAAGGTGGAGGCGAGAGTTCGATTCTCTTATCCCGCTCCAGATATCGCGCCGCTAGTGAACCTTTTCCTCGCAGGTTGATGCCGGATTCGTATGTCTACCTTCCTGTTATGCATCCATAGCCTTGCCAGGCAACGCGGGTAATAGTTATTGTCGCAGACCGATTGGTTAGGTTATGCTCCCCCCCGCAGCTTCCCGGGTTACGCCCGGGTCGGGATCCAGCCCGTCTGAAAATTCAACCCCAACACAAACATCCGAACTCTCTCGGATAGCGTAGTAACAAGAGGAGCAGTCGCAGTCCAAACTCAATAGGAGGAATTCGGGAAATGACAAAATCGAAGAAGGCTCTAGTTGCCGGCGCAGCGCTTGCAGGTCTTTTGGCGGGCACCGGTGCGACAATTCAAGCATCAAATCTTCTGTCCGGGGTGAGGCTGGCTGCTCAATCCGATCAGAAGCCGGCCGACACTAAGGTGAAGGAAAAGCATGCTTGCAAGGGTCAGAATTCCTGCAAGGGCAAGGGTGGATGTAAGTCGAGCGACAACGGCTGCAAAGGCAAGAACTCTTGCAAGGGCAAGGGCGGCTGCGCAACTGACGGTTCAAAGATGCCCGAATAACGCTCCTCGGAGCGTTAGTGCTGTAGCGAAAGATGTCCTGCCTGGGGCCGGACTTCGTTGTGCCGGCCCTCGACACTTCTTCTGCATCTTCGGAGTCCCAAATGCCGGCAAATCGGTTTAACAATTTTACTGACTATGGAATCGGGATTGGTTTGCGCGCTCCGCACTACCATCATATTCTCACCCGCAAACCCGTGGTCGATTGGTTCGAGATCATTTCTGAGAATTTCATGATCGATGGCGGGCGCCCCCTGCTCATCCTCGATCAAATCCTGGAGCAATACAAAGTGGTGCAGCACGGGGTTTCCATGTATTTCGGCTCCGCCGAGCGCCCTAATAAAGAGCACCTCCGCCGGCTGAAGACGCTGGTCCAGCGCACCAAGACGCCCTGGCTGTCGGATCACCTCTGCTGGGGAAGCGTGGACGGCCGCTACACGCACGATCTTCTTCCGATGCCATACACCTTCGAAGCTGCGCGCATCACCGCGCAAAAAGTTCGCGAGGTTCGTGATTTCGTGGAAGTACCTGTGGTGGTGGAGAACGTAAGCAGCTACGCGGAATTCCACGTTTCCGAGATGACCGAGTGGGAATTTTTGAATGAAGTGGTCGAGCGCGCCGACTGCGGAATTCTCCTGGACGTCAACAACATTTACGTGTCTTCACGAAATCACAGCTTCGACCCGTACACCTACGTCAACAGCGTCCCGGCAGAGCGAGTCGCTCAAATCCACATCGCGGGCCATTCGAAATACAAAAAGTACATTCTGGATACCCACGATCATCCCGTGATTGACCCGGTTTGGAAATTGTACGAACGCGCCATCGAACGCGTTGGCCACACAGCAACGCTTTTAGAGTGGGACGACAGCATCCCTTCCTTCGACGAAGTCCATGACGAAGCTTTGAAAGCTAATCGATTCCTCGCGAGCGCCTCACTGGCTAAAGCCGTATGAAGCTGCTAAGCCTGCAACGCCGCATGGCTCGCGCGGTGATGACGCCCCTCACCCCTTCCGAACGCATGCGCTCGACCGCGCCTGATGGCCGCTCGATGCGTGCGGTAGCCTCCGCGATCATCAAGCCGAACGATCGTCTTACGTCATTCGAGCGCCTGGAAATTTACAATCGCCAATATTGGTTTCGCGTGTTGTCAGGTTTTGCCGAGGATTTTCCGGGGCTCCGCGCCGTGCTCGGTGGCAATCGCTTCGATCGCATGGCACAGGCATATCTGACCGACTGTCCTTCGCAATCGTTTACTCTACGCAACTTGGGTTCGCGGTTGGAAGCGTGGTTGCGAAAAAATCCTGCTTGGACCGCTGGGCGCGGAAATCTCGCACTCGATATGGCGCGACTCGAATGGGCCGATATCGAAGCCTTCGATGGCGGCGCCGAGCCCACGCTCAAGCCGGAAGATCTTGCCGCGGCAAATCCGGCGAAGCTGCGTTTGCGGCTCCAGCCATACGTCCAGCTTCTCGACCTGCGTTATCCCGTTGACGATTTGTTGCTGGAAGTTCGCAAAGGGGACGATGACGCGGAGGTTGCCAGCAATGCTTTCAGCGAGCGGCACCACCAAAAACGAGTTTCAGCCGTGGCGAAATTAAAACCCAGCCCGATTTTCCTGGCCGTGCATCGCTTGGACGATTCCGTCTACTTTCGCCGGCTCCATCGCGACGAATTCGCCATCCTCAGCGCTCTTCGCAGCGGCAAGCCGCTCAAGACTGCAGTTGAAAGCGCTATGAGAAAGAGTTCGATTGTTCCGGACGAGCGCGCGGCCAACGTGCAGCACTGGTTTCAAACCTGGGCCGCGCTCGGCTGGTTCTGCCAGGACGAGAAAAGCTCCAGGAACAGCCAGCTAATTAGTCGGAGAACGGCGCGTAGAGGAGACCGCCCTGCATGAGCGACGCGAGGAATCAGATTCTGCGCATGTACGACGGATTTGTGAGAGCGGCATCAAGTCTACAGTCGCCCTTTCTCTTCCTCTTCGTGCGACTGTACTGGGGCTGGGAATTTATGGAGGATGGCTGGGGCAAGCTGCACAATCTGGCCAAAGTGACGGAGTACTTCGCGAGCCTGAACCTGCCGGCGCCGGGTCAGACGGCACTGTTCGTCTCGATCATCGAACTGGTGGGAGGCATGCTGCTGGTGCTAGGGCTTTTCTCGCGCCTCACGGCTCTAGTTCTCACGGTAAACATGCTGACCGCGTATGTCACGGGTGATCGCGAGGCCCTGCTTTCGGTTTTCACCGCCCCGGATAAGTTCTCCGCCGCCGCGCCGTACATGTACCTCTTCGCGTCGTTGGTCGTACTGATCTTCGGACCGGGAAAATTCGCGCTGGACACGCTCCTCGATCGGATGATTCGAAAGAGAGAATATTCAGCGCCCGGGGATAGCGGCTCCTCCGGTACTTGAACGGCCGCCGGATGAAGTAGCAGTCGCCCGATTCATGAATGATCTTGCGAACAGGAATTCCAAGACGTTTCATCGTATAACCCTTCTATGCCTATTCGTGTTCTTCCTAGCTTCCGCATGCGCCTCTCCGGCTGACGACATGACCTCGACAATCGTGATTGGAAATTCGCGAATAGACGTGGTTGTTGAGAAAGGTCCGCTTCAAGTCTCCAAGGAAGAACTCCTCAAGTGGGTTCAGTGGGCCGCAGAATCTGTCAGCGCCTACTATGGCCGTTTTCCTCTCCCTCATCTTTTATTGCGCATCATTCCGGCCGGCGGAAAAGGCGTGCGAGGCGGCAAAACATTTGGAGAAAAGGGCGGGTTCATCAGCATTCACGTCGGCAGCGAAACGACTTTTGAGGGCCTCGCCACCGACTGGATGCTGACTCACGAAATGGTTCATCTCGCTTTCCCGTCCGTTGCGGACAACCACCACTGGATTGAAGAGGGAATCGCAACCTACGTCGAGCCCATCGCGCGCGTAAGAGCGAAACACATGGACGCCACGCAAATGTGGTTTGAAGTGGTCAGGGACCTCCCTCAGGGCCTTCCCGACGCAGGAGACAAAGGCCTCGACAACACGCATACCTGGGGACGAACGTATTGGGGCGGCGCGCTCTTTTGTTTTCTCGCGGATATTGAGATTCACCAAAAAACGGCGAACCGAAAAGGTTTGGACGATGCTCTGCGCGGCATCCTCGCTGCCGGTGGAGATATTCGACAGGACTGGCCGCTGGAGAAAGCTTTGGATACCGGAGACCAGGCCACTGGCGTTGCGGTTTTGCGGCCGCTCTATGAAAAGATGAAGGACCAACCCTACGACGTCGATCTTCCCGTGCTATGGAAACAACTGGGTATCGAACGAGACCGCGGCACAGTCCGCTTTGTGGATGATGCGCCACTTTCGCGAACTCGGTTGTCGATCACCTACGGTTCTGCTGCCCCGGGATCGAGCGCTGCCTCAGCCATCAGCATAGTTGCGGGCGACACGGCCATGAATTTTCCGCGACGGTGAAGGGACCTGCAGAGCAGAGCATTCAGAGTATTGAGTTTCTGCTTCCAGAGTAATTCGCAAATAATCTTCGCAAATCTATTTCGTCTTCATCACGTAAACGCCGTCCCAGCCGGCTTCCGGCGCTTCCTCCACAAACTCCACCGCGCGCTCTAGAAACGCCTGCGTGGGACCGTCATCAGGGCAGGTTGTAAGAATTTGCGCGAACCGTTCCGACGCCTCCTGCCAGTCCTGGTTCCGGTAGGCGTCCATGGCGTGATCGAACTGGGTCAGCAGCGCTTCGTATTTGGGTTTTTCCGCGATCACGTCCATCAACTCGTAGATGTTTACCGGCTGGTTCTTCCCCTTCACCTTGATTTTGTCGAGTTCGCGGCAGACAAACTGCGTTGACACCTGCCTGTAAGTCGCCTCGCTAATGACCAGCCTTGAGTGATACAGCTTGGTGATTCCTTCCAGGCGCGAAGCAAGGTTGACGTTGTCTCCCATCACTGTCCATGACAGCCGCCGATCTGATCCCATGTTCCCCACGTTCACAGGGCCGGTGTTCAGTCCGATTCCGACGGCGATCGGCGGCCGTCCTTCGCGGCTCCATTTCACATTCAGTTTTTCCAAGCCGCGCACCATTTGCAGCGCGCAGATGCAACTGCGGTAGGCATGATCGTGCTGCGGGTAAGGCGAGCCCCAGAAGGCCATAATGGCGTCACCGATGTATTTGTCCAGCGTCCCTTGATTGGAAAAAATAATCTCGGTCATAGCGCCAAAGTATTCGTTCAGCAATTTCACGAGCTCGTCCGGCGTCAACCCTTCCGAAAGCGTTGTGAAACTGCGAATGTCGCTGAACATGATGGTCAGCTCTTTCATCTCACCGCCGGGCCGGATGTATTTCTCAGGATCTTTTTCGATGAGCTCGATTACGCCGGGCGACAAGTATTGCGAAAAAGTTTTGCGAATCAGGCGTTTTGCGCGCTCCTCGCGAATCATTCGAAAACTGGTAATCGCCAGGTAGTTCAACACCAGGGTGCCTGCCGGGATCACGAAACTGATCCACCTTCCCTTATCAGCGAAGCTGAAATAAACAAATACGGCGAATCCGGCCAGCGTTACCAGCATTAATCCGGTGGAATACAGAGGCGTGATGCGGCTGAACAGAAATCCAAAAAGCAGCCCAAACACGAGGATAAAAGCTAGATCGACTATCTCCTCGTTAAATCCCCGCGTAAGGAATCCGCGGCCTTTCTCGTCGCTATGCAGCAGGTTGTCGATAATATTCGCGTGCACCTCGACGCCCATGTAACCCGCATCTAGCCAGGGAGTGTTGCGCACGTCTCCGATGGCCATGGCTGTCGCTCCCACCAGCACGATCTTGTCCCGAAATGCATCGGGAGGAGTAGTCCCGTCGATCACGTCGGCCATCGAATAGTGTTGATACGTGTTGTAGGGGCCGGTGTAATTGATCAGCGCGGTGCCGTTGCGCGACGGCCGCAAGAGATGGCGTCCGAATTGGATTCGCTCCAATCCGTTTTCTGAGATGTAGGCTGCGATATCCTGATCGGGAATTTTTTCATACAGCCGAATCACTTGCAGCGGAAGCGAAGGAAAGAAATCCAGATCCCGGTAACGAATTATCAATGACCCGTGCCTCAGAGTCCCGTCCGCATCCGGATTAATGTTCAGGAAGCCGTAAGAAGCCGCGGCTTCCGCGATCTTTGAAATATTTGCTTCCACACCCGCCGCAACTGTTCCACCGGCTTTGATCCACGCCTTTCCCATGTCCACGGCTTTTCCGTCTTTGGACTTAGCCGGCACAACTTGGGGGAACGATTGGGCCCACACGATGTTGTAATACTCTTCCGCTGATTTGGCATTAGCGGCCTTGGCCCTGTCCGGGTCGAGAAATATATGGCCCAGCACAACGTCGCCCCCATTTTTCAGTGCTGAGGCGAAAGCAGCGTCCTGATCGCTGGAAATCTCCAGTTCCTTTACTTGCTTCAAGACATTTGCAGACATGGAAGCGCCGGCATGGTTCTGCAACTCTTGCAGCGCCTCCACCGCTGAGTTGCTTTCCGGAGTGGGGAATGTTGCGTCAAAGGCGATAATACGGGCGCCGCCTGCGTTCAACCGATTCACTAAAAGTGCGTAGTCCTTGCGTGGCAGAGGAAACGAATTGATTTTCTGAAGTGTGTTTTCGTCGATACCCACAATCACGATACGGCTGTCAGGCGGGCGCTTGCCGCGCAGCTCGAACCGCAAGTCCAGGGAGCTCTGCTCGATATTCTGGAGGAAAACGAACCCGGCGCGATTGTCCGCGCTGAGGCCGGAGAAAACGAACAGCGCCAGTCCTGCCAGAGTCACCAGCAGCGCCAGGCCCAAGTCGATTCGGCTGCGCGAGAATTCTTTCAGCCACGCCGACCACTGCTGTGCCTTCAGTTTCATAAGAATTGCAACTGCGAAGCAGCCTTCGCGGAAGTTCTTCTGTGCCTGCCGCGGAGCTACTCCGTCTACTCAGCTAGCTTTCTATTTACCGGCTAATTGGGGTGTTGTGAGTGGCCGCCTTCGGCGTGGTGTTACCGGTGCCTACGGCAAGACCCACACCCAGCCCCACCGCGACGGCAGATCCTATCAGAAGGTTCCGCAGCACATGAGAGCGAGCCTGAACGGGAGGCGTGTTGTCGTTCGTATCGGTTGCCAACTGGCTGTTTTGTTTTACGGCCGGCGGAGTTGACACGGTTTGAAAACCGCCCGGAGGAACATGCGTGACAATTTCCACCATTTCACCGGCGGCCACCGTGATCGAATTTCCAGTCGAACTTTGTCCCGAGTTGTTTTGCGCCTGAGCGTTGGCCTTCGGGGTCACCAGCACGGTTCCTTCGTAACAAATCACCGTCGTCTTGCCGTGCTCGAACGCAACGTAGAAGTGTGTGCCGATCACGCCGATGACCGCGTTGGGCGTGGTGACCTCAAATTTCCCGCCCGGTTTCGCGATCTTCACTACCTGGCTGCGCATCTTGCCAAAATTCATTTCAAGCGAAGTCTGCTGGGATGCGCTGTCGTGCTGAACGATGCGAAGCTCGGTGTCCGAACCCAGGCTCAGCATTGAGCCGTCGTCTAAACCGGCTCGCACGCGGCCTGAATGCGTAGTCTTCAGCAGGTCGTTCCATTGCAGTTGGTCCTGCACCTTTGCAGGCTGGGCGTTGCGGCTGGCCGCCGGGATCAACGCGTTGATCTGGCCGGCATGCTGCGCTGCAGACTGCGGGCTGGCTTGCACCGGAAAGGAACAGAGCAGGACGCAAAGGGGCCCCACGAGGAGTTGTTTGAGTGGTTTCATGTTATTTCCTGTTTTGAGATAAGCTTCGTAAGTCCAATTTTGGCAGAGGTCTTGGCGAAGTCAACGTGTGAAGACGGGAAGTGTCGCTAAAACGCTCACATGGGACCAGAACGGCGGGTAGTCAGTCTCGTTCGCGAGTGGCCAAGCGGTCCTCCGCGTGTTAGAGTTTCCCTCCCAACCCTATGCTCGCTTATCTTTGCGGTCCGATCGAATTCGCCGAAGACGGCGGCAGACTCTGGCGGCGCAAGCTGACGCCCTTTCTGCGAGACCAGCTCGGTCATCGCGTCTATGATCCCGCGGAAGACGAACTGAAGAATCTCACCGAAGAAGAAGCCGCTCACTTTCGCGAATGGAAGACCACCGATCTCGACCGCTTCCGCCGCAGCGTGCGCAAGATCGTAGCTTTCGATCTCGATCTAATCGAAAACAAGGCGGACTACGTAATCTGCTTTTGGCCTTCGGAAAATGCACACAGCGGCGGGACTTCCGCGGAGCTAACCGTGGCCCATCGCAAAGGCATTCCCGTGTATCTCGTTACGCCAGTCGCAGTAGAGCAAGTAAGCGGCTGGATGCTCGCGTGTTCCGATCAGTTGTTCACCTCAATCGAAGACCTGAAGGAATTTCTCTCAGCGCGCTTCGCTCGCGAGAAACAAACTCAACTCTGGAAATAGTGCTCTCTCCGTTCTTGCTCGCTCAGACTTTGAAGAAGCGTCGCAGAAGAGTTCATCTCGCCTGTTTACGATGTCCCTGATAGAATCCGCGCCGCGTGGAAAAAATCATCATCGCCGTTGGCAGCACCCGCCGTCCGAAGCTGGACGCGGTTTCGGAGGCTCTCGCCCTGTTCGGACCGTTCCTGGGCAAGGACGCGCAATTTGAAATTAGAGGGATCGATGTTCCGAGCGGCGTCCGCCACACCCCGCTGAAACGCGAAGATCTGATGGCGGGTGCACGCCAGCGCGCCGAAGCCCTGCTACGCATCGCACGCGAAAAAAATGAACCCTGGAAATATTTCGTCGGTTTGGAAGGGGGCCTGGATGTCGTCAGCGATGGCGGAACACGTTCGGTTTTTCTCGAAAATTGGGCCTGCGTAAAAGACGCCAGGGGCAGGGGCTTTTTCGGCCAATCCGGAGCCGTCGTCCTTCCCGAAGCGCTTGTAAAGACCGTAGTGGACGATGGCGTGGAACTGTCTGAAGCGATTGACGCCTTTGCCGGAGGCCACGGCATTCGCGACGCACAAGGCGCCTGGGGCGTTCTAACGCGCAATCTCATCAAGCGCCAAGACGCTTTTCGAGTCGCCGTCGTCAACGCTTTCGCGCCCTTTTTCAACAGTGAGATGTACTGACCATATGCAAGCGAGACGCGCCAGCTCAACTATCAATTTTCATCGCACTATGTGCTAGCCTGTAACCAGAAGGGGGAAGCGTGGATATCGTCAAGGGCAACATGGGCTGGATCGAAGTCGTCGTCGGGCCGATGTTTTCCGGCAAGAGTGAGGAACTGATTCGCCGCCTGCGACGCGCGGAAATTGCGAAACAGCGCGTTCAAATTTTCAAGCCGGTAATCGACCAGCGCTACTCCAAGAACGGTATCGTCTCGCACTCCGGCTTGGAGCTGGATTCGGAGCTGGTGACCACCGGCGAAGACATTCTCTCTAAAGTCGCGCCGCGCACGGAGGTGGTCGGCATAGACGAAGCGCAATTTCTCGGCGAAAGCCTGGTCGAGAGCTGCGTAAAGCTCGCCGATCTGGGCAAGCGCGTGATCGTTGCAGGTCTTGACACCGATTTCATGGGCCGTCCCTTCGAGCCTATGCCTCGCCTGCTGGCTGTTGCGGAAGAAATCACAAAATTGCTGGCGATCTGCATGCGCTGCGGCAACCCAGCCGTGCACACGCAAAGGCTCGTCGCCTCGGAAGAGCTGATCGTGGTAGGCGCGGGCGGAATGTACGAAGCGCGTTGCCGCCGTTGTTTCGAGCCGCAGCTCGCTGTGCAGAAGGCGGAAGACGAGAAAGTTGCGCCGGCGTCGAAAGCTCGCGCGGCGGGCTGATCTGCCTTTCGTTCTGCAACCAACCGCCGCCGCAAAGAATCCATATTCACCTGAGGGGCAAAAAGCAATAAAATAGGTGCGGGTCAGGTGTCTATGTACATCCGCCACATTCTGTTGCTCGGAGCCGCGCTCGCTGTCAGCGCGGATCGCGCAGACGTCAACCGTTATCGCACGCCTGTACTCCCGGACGGCCCCGACTCGACTTCTTTGCCTGCTTCCACTCGCTCGAGCGATTTGTTCGGCGCTCCCGTTTTTATCTCAGTCGTAGATCAATCGACGAATAAGCAGACGCCGCTGCAACCGCAGTCGCGGCTGGAAATCGTCCGCTATGTCTCGGGAGAATTTGCGAAGGTCGTGGCGCCGATTCCGGCGGGAAGAAAAGGCTTCCGAATCCCGGTAGGGCAGAAATTGGATGCCAAAGAACTCAGAAATGCGCTCCGCCATGATGGCGCTGCGGTAAACCCGGGTGAAACAGTCCAAGTGACGAACATCGAATTCCGCGCAAGAGAGATTGTCGTGCAGGTGAATGGCGGCGGGAAAAGACATTTCAATTTACGCGAACACGTTCAGATCAGCACCGGCGGTGTGGACCAACCTCTTCCATCCGGCCCGCAACAAAGGCCCGGCGGGACGCTGATTCTCGATTACGGCAAGCCTGTGCCGGATATGAGCGCAGACGACGTGATGACTGCGCTGCAAGAGTTCCTGAGTTTCTCCAAGGAACAATCCGCCGCAGTGAACTGGGTTGACACCTTGCCCCCGCAGTTTAGAGACGCCATAAAGGACCAGAGAGCAGTCGCCGGCATGGATCACGAAATGGTGCTCGCGGCCCTTGGCCGTCCGGACCACAAGGTGCGCGAGCGCGATCCGGATGGTACCGAAACCGAGGACTGGATTTACGGCGATCCTCCCGCGCGCACGACTTTTGTCACCTTTACCGGAGACAAGGTAATCCGCGTGAAGGAATTCGACTGACCGCGTTGACTTTTTTCGTTGTGCACCCTAGCATCACGTTCGGTAAATTCGTGCGCGTAGTTGCGCTGTTGTCCGCGTCTATCGCTTCTGCCGGGAGGGCGAATGTCGATCAAGGTTGGAATTAACGGCTTCGGACGTATCGGTCGCAATATTTTCCGAGCGGCGCTGGAAGACCCCTCCATAGAAATTGTAGCGGTCAACGACATCACCGACTCGAAGACGTTGGCGCATCTGCTCAAATACGATTCGATCCTCGGTAATCTCCCGAACAAAGTGACGCACACGGAAGACACGATTTCAGTGGACGGTAAAGCTTTCAAGGTCTTTCGCGTGAAAGATCCTGCGGAAATTGACTGGACCTCCGTCGGAGCGACCATCGTGGTCGAATCCACCGGACTTTTCACCGCCGGCGCCAACGCCCGCAAGCACATCCGCGGTTCGGTGAAGAAAGTGATTATTTCCGCTCCCGCTACCGATCCCGACGCCACCTTCGTTCTCGGAGTGAACGATAAACTCTACGATCCGGCAAAGCACCACGTGATTTCGAACGCTTCCTGCACCACAAACTGCCTCGCTCCGGTCGCGAAAGTGATTCACGACACATTCGGTATCAACGTCGGAACGATGACAACGGTTCATTCCTACACGAATGATCAGAAGCTTCTCGACCTGCCGCATCCGGACCTCCGCCGCGCGCGAGCAGCAGCGCTCTCCATGATTCCCACATCCACAGGCGCCGCGAAAGCGCTTCATCTGGTGATTCCGGAGCTGAAAGGAAAATTGGACGGTTTTTCGCTGCGCGTGCCGACGCCCAACGTTAGCGTCGTGGATTTGACGGTGTTGACGGACAAACCCGCGACGGTCGAGAGCGTAAACGCGGCACTGAGAAAGGCAGCCGAAGGACCCATGAAGGGCATCCTGGCATACACCGAAGAGGAATTAGTCTCCATCGATTTCCGCGGCAATCCGCACTCTTCGATTGTGGATTCCGGCTACACACGCGTAGTAGGCACGAACTGCGTGAAGATCCTTGCGTGGTACGACAACGAGTGGGGCTACTCAAGCCGCTGCCGCGATCTGATTAAAATTCTTGCCGCGCGGTCCTAATTCTCCTGACAAGCGATACCACAGCACGGTAGCGGCGCTGCGAATATGAATAAGCTGTCCATTCGCGATCTTGAAATGTCCGGCAAGCGCGTGTTCATCCGCGTGGACTTCAACGTCCCCATGGACGGCGCGGAAATAGAGGACGACACTCGCATCCGCGAAACGCTTCCTACTCTGCGTCTCGCAATCGACCGCGGCGCGCGGCTCGTTCTCGCGTCTCATCTCGGCCGCCCCAAAGGCAAAATCGATCCGAAATACAGTCTCGCGCCGGTCGCCGCCCGTTTGAGCAAGCTTCTGGGCCAACCGGTCGCGTTCGCTGCAGATTGCGTCGGCGCGGATGCCGAAGCGAAAAGCAAAGCTTTGCGTGATGGAGAAGTCCTGCTTCTCGAGAATGTGCGATTCCACGCGCAAGAAGAAGCCGACGACCCGGATTTTTCGCGCCAGTTGGCCCAATTGTGCGACCAGCTTTTCGTCTGCGACGCATTCGGCTCCTCGCATCGCGCCCATGCCTCCGTTGTCGGCATCACCAAGTTCGTTCGCCAGTCCGCGGCCGGCCTGCTGATGGAAAAAGAACTCACCTATCTTGGCAAAGCTGTCTCCAACCCGGACCGTCCGTTCGTCGCCATTCTCGGCGGCGCAAAAGTTTCCGACAAAATTGAAGTGGTGCAGAATCTGATGAAACTCGCGGACGCCATGCTGATCGGCGGCGCCATGGCCTACACTTTCCTGAAATCCCAGGGTGTCCCGGTAGGGAAGTCCCTGGTCGAAAACGACAAGTTAGGTCTTGCGCGGGACCTTCTCGAAGAAGCGCGCCGCCGCAATTTCCGCTTCATTCTGCCGGTAGATCATGTTCTCGCAGAATCGCCTGACTCGGCGTCAACCCGCGTCACCGACGTCACGAACACTCCCGAAAATCTGATGGGCCTCGACATCGGCCCAAAAACTATCGCGTTATTCAATCAGGAAATTGCCGCCGCTCGCACGATTGTATGGAACGGTCCGGTAGGGATGTTCGAAAAACCCGCATTCGCGCAAGGCACTCTGGCCATCGCCCGCGCGGTAGCCGCAGCGTCCGCTGCAGGCGCAACTTCGATCGTTGGCGGCGGCGATTCCGTCGCGGCCGTCGAACGCTCCGGCCTCGCTTCAAAAATTTCGCATATCTCCACAGGCGGCGGCGCTTCCCTAGAATTTCTTGCCGGCAAAAAACTCCCCGGCGTAGAAGCGCTCACAAATAAATCCACAAGCGGGAAGGGAGCATAAGTGCCTCGCCGCCCCGTCATCGCCGGCAATTGGAAGATGTACAAAACTCAGGCACAAACGCGCGAGTTCTTTGCCGCATTTAAGCCGCTCGTGGCCCACTCCCGCCATTGCGAAATCATCATCGCGCCACCTTTCACTGCACTTTCCGTGGCCGTAGAAGCCGTAGCCGGCACTGCGATTGTCATTGCCGCGCAAAACGCCCATTGGGAACGGGAAGGCGCCTTCACCGGCGAAATTTCCATGCCCATGCTGGTGGAAGCAGGTTGCCGCGCCGTAATCATCGGCCATTCCGAACGCCGCCAATATTTCGGCGAAACCGACGAATCCGTAAATCGTAAGCTGCGCGCCGCTCTCCTTGCAGGACTCACTCCGATTGTCTGCGTCGGTGAACTAGCTGCCGAGCGCGACGCGAATCTCACGCACGCCGTGCTAAAACGCCAGTTTGAAGGCGGTTTGAACGCGTTGACCCATGCGGACTTCTCGCGTATTCTCTTAGCTTACGAACCGGTCTGGGCCATTGGTACGGGGCGGACTGCGACGCCGGAAATTGCGGCGGATGCTCACCGCTTTTTGCGCGAACTAGCCGCCAAGCAGTTTTCGCCGGAATGTGCCTCCGCACTTCGTATCCTCTACGGCGGAAGCGTCAAACCTGACAACATAAAAGGGTTGGTGGCGCAGGAGGAGATTGACGGCGCGCTGGTAGGCGGAGCGAGCCTGGATCCAAAGTCGTTCGCCGCAATCGTGAATTTTTAAGCGCCGCTAACCATTTGAATTAGCGGCCGCACTCAACTGGAGTTGGAAATGTCATCTTGGATGAAGTGGGGTTTATCGCTGCTGGTCGCCATTGGATTGATCTGGGTGGGCTGGCGCATGACGTTTATTCTTGTAACGCTGCACGTAGCCGTTTGCTTCGTGTTGGTCATCGTCATCATGCTGCAGAGTGGGTCGGCTGCGGATTTGGCGGGGGCCTTCGGCGGCGCGGGCAGTCAAACCGCGTTTGGTCCGCGCGGAGCGGCAACGTTCCTTTCGCGCGCCACAACCTGGTGTGCCATCGTTTTCATGATGACCTCGCTCACGTTGTCCGTGAAGCGCGCTCCTTCCGAAGGAGCGGGCATCAATTCAATTATCGAGGATACCGAGCACCCGGCGTCGAAGCCGGACAAGCCTGCGGCTGCTAAGGGCGGCCAGATTCCGCTGACTCCGCCTGCGCAGACGCCGGCACAGCCCGCAGCGCCTCCCAAGAAATAATGGCACAGACTCAAATATTCGTCTCCGGGAGCGAGCTTCTAAGAGTATTGTAGCTTTCGAAGGAAGCCCCAAATTGCGGCTGTGGCGGAATTGGCAGACGCACCAGCTTGAGGGGCTGGCGGTCGCAAGACCGTGGTGGTTCGAATCCACTCAGCCGCACCAACCTTTACACCTTGCTTTCACCCCAATTGCATAAGAGCAAATAATTCTCTTCGTGTGATAAAAACAGGCGTGGATTGTATTTCTGCGGTCATCGACAGCGGCTACGAGTTGAGGTTAATCCCAGAAATCATCGCGGTCTAAAAGCTCGACTCCGATTTGTCTCCGCCCGTCGCCATCGTACCGGCAGTAAACAACTCGTGCTTGGACGCGGCTTCCTTTGTCTCTGCGGCAAAGAACCACCGTCCCGCCCGCCTCGACCGGGTGGCGGCATACCAGCCCCGCTCCGTGCCGGCTGACGGTAACCGTCCAAGTTTCTTCTTCCCATGTTCGGCTGGGATCTTCGCGCCGCAGCCACACCGGTACAGTCGAAGAAAGCCGCGGGCTGCGCCGCAAACGCTTGCTCAGTTGAGAAGCACGGAGCAGAAACTCCAGGAGTTGGCTTTTCGTCTGCGAATCGGTAAAGCGATCGATCTCGGACAGTTTTCGAACCTGTTCCACGCTGGCGCTCAGAAACTTCTTCAAAGAGTCCGTCTCGGCGTCTGCAGGCTGGTTTTTCAATCGTTCATTTCGCGCTTCCAGTTCCTGGAAGCAGACAACCAGAAAATGCTCCATGCAAAGACGCCGGGCGTCGAAGTCCGCAACCGCCGGTTCACCGCAGGCCTCGGAGCTGCAAAAAATCACTTGAACCGCCTGTGCCGCGTCTGGTAATTCCATTTGATTTTCCATCAGTTGCCTTAGCCGAGCGTGAGCTTACATCTTACTTGCCTTTGGGCCCTTTCCCTATTCCTCTGGCAAGTTCGGAAATCGACCCGCCGACGAATTCCAGATGGCTCCGGCTGTAACCGGCTAGTTCATTTGCAAAGTGTTGTGACGTCTCCGCGGCCTTTTCTCTAAGCGCGCTCAGAGCTTTATCCACGATGGGCTGGAACGACTCATGGAAGAGACGCTCCGCTTCCGCCGAATACTTCTGGCCGGACGCCCGCAAGTTATTCAACGCGATTTGCGTCACTTCCTTGCTCTGAGCTTCCAATTCTTCACGAACAGCATTGAGTCGCTCTCGAATCACCATTTCAAACTGCTTTTCGAAACGATTGTAAGTCGCTTCGATCCGCGCCGCCGATTTTTCTATGGATTGCTCCAGAGCCATCTCCAGCTCGTCTTTGTGCTTCGTCAAGTCCGAGGTCACCTTCAGCGCATTATCGATACTGGGAGCCATTTGCTCTTTCAAGCGCGTGACGATTCGGCTCACGCCTTCCTTGCGCGACGATTCGAGAACTCCTTGGATGCGCTCTCCCGCTTTGTCTGCCAGCGCTTGAGAAGACTCCTCGAGTTTCCGGTTTTGCTGCTCTACTCGCTCCAGCGCTTCCTGCACATCTGTCTCGAGTCTCTTTTTCCACTGGGCGTAAAGGATTCGCGCGCTTTCCTGGCTGGCTTTATTTAATTGCTTGATGGACTGTTCGATCCAGGGCCCTGCTTGCGAAGCGCTTGCTTCGGCCAAAACACTTTTCGCTTCTTCGCGAAGTGTGGCCCGCAACTCGACCAATATCGACGCGGCTCGGTCGCGAACCGCTGAGCCCGCCGCTTCCGCGAGCATCCCTTCCATCTGTTGCTGGAAGTCGCCCATTAATTGCCCCATCGGCCGCGCCGCTGAGGACGGCGGCGGAGTCGGCGCGACTTGGCGACCGCTGATTCCTTTCGCGCGGCTTTCTTCTGCCGTGAGCGCGGGCGTTTCCGGACGTGGGACAGCAAAAGGCTTGGACTTCGCTGCATTCATTTCTAAATTGCGGGCGCCTGTAAACGGCAGCCAATCCTGCGGGGGAGTCTCAATGCCCCATATATTGCCCGGAGATTCCAGCTCGACCGCCGTCAAAAAGAGGCCCGTCGGATCCTGAGGCCTTTCGACCCATTTCACGCGTCCGCGCACGGAACGTGCTGGAGAATTCGGCTTTTTATCCTGGAGTTCCAGAAACACCATGGCATTCGTCAACACTTGGTGTTTGGAAAGGTATTTGAAGCCATGGCAACTGATGGTCTGCGTGGCAACTTCCTCGCTGTACGGACCTCGAAAGGAATCAACTCCTTCCACCTTTAGCGCAATGGCCTTATCTACACGCGTGCTGCGCCGCGACGGCCGATGTGCAGCCGAGCTGTTCGACATAAGAGTCTCTCAGGGACTGGAAGCTTAGGATAAGTCTTAGAGCGGGAGGAACGCGCGCAAATCGGCGTTACGATTTTCTAAGAGTTACTATCAGATACTTCGCAACGTGTTCGCCACGCATTCGCAGTGTTTCTTCTTGTTATGGACTCTGATCTATAGGTCTCATCGAGCCCCCATGTCTCATACAACCTTCGTATTTTCCTCACAATGACCCTTGATATTCGGCACCGCTTGTATATGATGCCGTTTGAAAATTAAGACGCAATCCCATCGGGCGCTTCACGCGCGCGAGACCACGGGAGCCAGATTGATGCGACTCAGTAATCGCAACAGCATGCGGGGTTCGGCAGCGCCGGCAGCCTTGCTGGCGATTCTTATCGTAATTATGGTCGTCGCTACCGTCTACGTTTTCGTGGCGAACCCGTTCCCATCCAGGCCTCCCGCAACCATCACGAGCGTGGGCCAGCTGGTGGACCATCAATACTTCCTCACCTTGTGCGTCACCGGCGTCGTTTTCATTCTTTCGCAGCTCGGACTTGCCTACGCCATCTGGCGCTTCCGCGATCGCGGCCAAACTGCGCATTTCACTCGCGGCAGCAACACCTTGGAGATGATCTGGACCACTGCGACAATCGTCCTCTTCCTGGGACTTGGCCTAATGGGACGCAAAGCCTGGGCTGAAGTGCGATTCACGCCCGCCGAAGCGAACGCCGTTCAGGTGGAGGTCACCACCAACCAGTTTGTATTCAATTTCCGTTATCCCGGGCCGGATGGAAAATTCGGCAAGCTCGATCCCGCGCAAGTGAGCGCTTCCACCGGCAATCCGCTCGGCCTCGACTCCAAGGATCCCGACGGAAAAGACGACATCGTCATGCCCACTCTAACCGTTCCGGTCAATCGTCAGGTCGAGTTGCTGATCCGCTCGCAGGACGTGATTCACAATTTTTACGTCCGCGAATTGCGCCTGCAGCAGGACGCCGTCCCCGGAATGGTCATCCCCATTCACTTCACCGCCAACCAAATCGGGCATTACGAAATTGTTTGCACGCAACTATGCGGGCTGGGGCATTACCGCATGCGCAGCTTCCTGGACGTCGTCTCTGACGCCGATTACCAAAATTTCCTCAAACAACAGGCTGCCCCCCAGTGAACCCGAACCATATTTCAGGAGGCCATGCATGAGTTCGCACGCCCACACAGGGCACGCGGTCGTAGTCGAGCCCAGCGGGTTCATTCGCAAATATATTTTCAGCATCGACCACAAAGTGATCGGCATTCAGTATTTCCTGCTCGCGCTGACGGCCGTCTGCGTCGGCATCGTTCTCTCTCTCTTGATGCGCTTTCATCTCGTGTATCCCGGAGCCCATCTTCCCTTTGTCAGCGGCGGGATTATGACTCCCGAACAGTACCTGGCGCTCGTGACCATGCACGGCACCATCATGGTTTTCTTCGTTCTTACTACGGCGCCGCAAGGCGGCTTCGGCAATTATTTTCTTCCGATTCAAATCGGCGCGCCGGACATGGCCTTCCCACGCTTGAACATGCTTTCCTTTTGGGTCACGTTTCTCGCCTTCGTAGCGATTATTGCTGCGTTCATTGTCCCCGGCGGCGCGCCCATCAGCGGCTGGACCGGTTACACGCCGCTCAGCGGCATGGGTGAAGTCACTGGCCCCGGCGAAGGCATGGGGCAGACCCTGTGGATCGTCAGCATCTCGCTTTTTTGCCTCGCATCTCTTCTCGGCGCCTTGAACTTCATCGCCACTACGATTGATCTGCGCGCCCCCGGCATGACTCTTTTCCGCATGCCGCTCACCGTCTGGGGCTGGTTCGTGACCGCAATTCTCGGCTTGCTCGCTTTCGGCGTCCTGCTGGCCGGCGGAGTTCTGCTGCTTCTCGACCGCTCTGCGGGCACCAGTTTCTTCCTTCCCGCAGGCATGGTGGTCAACGATCAGTTGCAGCCTCACAGCGGCGGTTCCCCGCTGCTCTGGCAGCACCTCTTCTGGTTTTTCGGGCACCCTGAGGTGTACATCGCGATCTTGCCCGGAATGGGCGTGGCTTCGCATGTGCTCTCCACTTTTGCGCGTAAACCGGTCTACGGATACCGCGCAATGGCCATGGCAATCTGCGCCATAGGTTTTCTGGGCTTCATGGTTTGGGGACACCACATGTTCCTCAGCGGCATGAGCCCCTACTCCGGATTTGCCTTCTCTGTGCTAACCATGTCCATCGGCGTTCCCTCCGCCATCAAAACCTTTAACTGGATAGGAACTTTGTGGGGCGGAAAGATTCAGTTCAAATCGCCCATGCTGTTCGCGCTCGGCTTCGTATCCCTGTTCGTCAGCGGCGGTCTCTCAGGCTTGTTTCTCGCCCAACCTGCGGTGGACAACATGCTCCACGCCTCTTACTACGTCGTCGCGCACTTCCATCTGGTCATGGGCGTAGCCGCCATCTTCGGCATCTTCGCCGCCACGTATTTCTGGTTTCCGAAAATGTTTGGCCGCATGATGAGCGAACCTTTGGCCCAGATTCACTTCTGGTTTACGTTCGTGGGAACCTATTGCATCTTCATGCCCATGCACTTCGTCGGCCTCGCAGGCGGGATACGCCGCTATGCGGATGCAACCGGGACTACTTATGCCGCGGCTCTTCAGCCCGTGCACGTCTTCATGACCTACGCTGCGTTCGTCACGGGTGCCGCGCAGCTTATCTTCCTCTTCAACTTTTTCTGGAGTCTGAAGCACGGCGCGGTCGCAGGTAAGAATCCCTGGAACGCCACCACTCTCGAATGGATTACGGATTCGCCGCCGCCCATCGACAATTTCGGCGGCCATTATCCCAGCGTCTATCGCGGCCCGTATGAATTCAGCGTTCCGGGATACCGGCAGGACTTCATCCCGCAAAATCTGACGCCCGATCAAGCGGCGCTTCTGAAATAGCAGCGGTTCGATACAGGAGTGATGATGCCAAGCAACACCGTAACAGATGAAATCGAGCTAATCGGCACCGGCAAAGGTGGCGGCGGCTCTTCCTTCGGGGACGACGGAAATTCCGGCGGGGGCGGCGACGATTGGAAAGACTCCTCCGGCTCTGCAAGAGTGCCGCAGCGCGCCTACGTCACAGGAATGACCATTGCTCTCGCTGGCGTCCTCATGTTTTTCATGGCGCTGGTCAGCGCCTACATTGTCCGCAAGGGCATGCCCAATAGCGCATGGGTCAACCTCGCCATCCCGCGGATTCTTTGGCTCAACACCGCGATTCTCATCGCCAGCAGCTTCACCCTCGCTCGCTCCCGCTCGCGCTTTCTCGCCAGCGACGACGCGGGCTTTCGCCACTGGTGGGGCGTCACCACCATTCTCGGAATTTTCTTTCTGATCGGCCAGATAATCGCCTGGCGGCAACTCGCAGCCGCCGGCCTTTTTCTCGCCACCAATCCGGCCAGCAGCTTTTTCTATGTTTTCACCGCTGCCCACGGTCTGCACCTTCTCGGCGGAGTCCTCGCGCTCCTATACGTCGCTTTCAGGCCGACCCATCGGTTGACGAAAGGCACGGCCACAGAAGTGGTTTCCATGTACTGGCATTTCATGGACGGGCTTTGGGTTTTTCTGTTTTTACTTCTCCTTCTGGGACGGTGAAAAGTGAGTGAAGCGGAATTCGAAGGCATAGTTGAATCGCGCTGGTCGGGAGGCGCCTCTCCCTTTGCCATCAACTCCAAGAAGTTGGGCATGTGGCTTTTCATCGTTTCCGATTCGCTCACCTTTTCGGCCCTGCTCATCAGTTACGCCTACGTTCGCCTCGAAACTCCCAATTGGCCCCGGCCGTTCGAAATCTGGCCGGCCATCGCCAAATCTTCATTCATGACTTTCGTCCTCCTCTCCAGCAGCTTGACCATGGTCTTGGGCGTGAATGCCGCTTTCAAAGGCGACCGCAAAAAAACCGTGCGCTACCTGATCGCAACGATCATCTGTGGAATCGCTTTCGTCGCAATCCACGCTACCGAATGGGTCACGTTATTCGGCGAAGGTGTGACACCCTGGGGAAATCCCTGGGGCGTCCCGCTGTTTGGCGGCACATTTTTCGGTCTTACCGGTCTCCACATGCTTCACGTAACAATCGGCGTCGCCTATCTCGCCATCATCGCCTGGGGATTCGGAAAGGGGAAGTACACCGCCGAGCACGTGGAAGTGAGCGGCCTTTACTGGCACTTCGTTGACCTCGTCTGGATGTTTATTTTTCCGATGGTTTATTTGTTGAGCGTGAATCCGAAGTAACAAGGAGAGCCTTTCATAATGAGCGCGCACGGACACGCCGAGCTTTCTCACGAGCATTCCGTAGGCACCACCAGACTTTTCTCTATCGTCTGGGTCTGGCTGCTGTTGTTGACCGCCGTCGAAGTTTTTCTCGCCTACGAACGCCTTGAAGTCCACTTGATGATCACCATTTTGGTCGGCCTCTCGCTGATCAAAGCCGCTTTGATCATGTCCTACTTCATGCACTTGCGCTTCGAACGCCTGGGCTTGTTTCTGCTCCTCGTCCCAGCCATGGTATTCTGCATTTGCATGATGCTGATCATGTTCTTCCCGGATAGCATCCGGCTGATGAACCTGCGCCCGCACTAAATTGGTTCCGTCAGGGCACGGCCTTAGCCGCGCCGAAAGGCTCTGTGAAGTTTCGAGGTTCTTTGTGTGTCGTGGCTTTAGCCACGACATAAAAGCCGCAGGATTCGGCGGCTTTAGCCGCTGAAGTTCCGATTTTGTCGCAGGCGAAACGACGGTCGCACCATTTAGCGATTTGATACGCAAATGAAGAGAGGCCTCACAATTCGGTTCGCCGGATTCACGGCTTTCGGCCTTTTGCTGCTTGTGTCTCTCGCCCCTTCCGCTGCAGCCCAAGGCTGCGCCATGTGCTACCAAAACGCTTCCGCCTCCGGCCCCCAGGGCGCGCAAGCTCTTCGCCACGGCATCCTGGTCCTCATGCTTCCCACGCTGACTCTTTTCACCGGCATTTTCGCCCTCATCTACCGCCGCCGGAACGTCGCGCGCTGAGCCGCGCGCAATGTTTGCCGGCCGCACGAACTGGAATCTGCACTCCAATCGCTTGAGCGAAGCTCTCGCCAAGCATCGCGCCGCAGGGAAACCGTTGCTCGACCTGAGCGCCTCAAACCCCACCGAGTGCGGCTTCGATTACGACCGCCAGTCCATCCTGCAAGCCCTATCAACTCCAGAGTCTTTGTCCTACGATCCTGAAGCCAAAGGCCTCCTGTCCGCCCGCCGCGCAGTCGCCGAATATTATTCAGCCCTCGAAATTATCGTCCCAGCGGAAGACATAATCCTCACCACCAGCACCAGCGAAGCTTACTCATTCGCGTTCCGCGTTCTTTGCAACCCAGGCGACGAGCTTCTAATCCCCGAACCCAGCTATCCGCTGTTCAGTTTTCTCGCGGACATTCACGACGTAAAACTCGTCGGTTATCCTTTGCTGTACGACCACGGTTGGCAGATTGACTTTCACGCTCTGCAAAATGCCATCACTGCGCGCACGCGCGGAGTCATCGTGGTCAATCCGAATAACCCCACGGGACATTTCTGCAAGTACCCCGAGATGGAAAAACTCAATGAAATCTGCTCCTCTCGCCAAGTGGCCATCATCGCCGACGAAGTCTTCCTCGATTTTCACCTCGCCGCAACCCAGCAGCCCAGTTTTGCCGCAAATAAGGGAAGCCTTACTTTTACGATGAGCGGCCTCTCCAAAATTTCCGGCCTCCCGCAGATGAAAGCCGCTTGGCTGATTGCAAGCGGTCCCGAAGATTTGAAATCCGAAGCGCTCGCGCGACTCGAAGTAATTGCCGACACTTTTCTTTCCATGAACGCCCCCGTGCAGCGAGCCATGCCTGTGTTCTTGCAGCTCCGTCGCGGTTTTCAAAAACAAGTACTGGCGCGCGTGCGCAAAAACTTGGCGGACCTCGACAAACAATTGTCCGCACAAAATTCCTGCGCGCGCTTGAACTTGGAAGGAGGCTGGTATGCCGTAGTTCGCGTCCCCGCAACCCGCTCGGACGAGGATTTAGCGATAGATCTTCTGAACGCGCAGGGAGTTTACGTCCATCCCGGACACTTCTACGATTTCCCGACCGATGGTTATTTAATTGTCAGCTTGATTGCGCCAGAGCGCGATTTCAGCGAGGGAATAAAACGCTTGCTCTCGTTGTTCTAACGCAAGCGTCCCGGCGGGTCCGCCGTTTCAGGAGTCTCCAGCTTCAATTCCGGCCCTTCATGATCCGGCAGCTTCGAAGGCGGCAACTGTGGAATCCCGACTCCCCGGTTCATCTCGAAATGTTCTTTCGCGCAGCGCGGGCAATATCCTTTTCCCGTTTCTTCATCGCGCTGGCTGGCAAGTTCGTAGCAATCGCAAATGCAGTCGCAATACCCGGTAGTCGAAGCCGTCTTGATAGCAACCAGTCCCATCTGCAATATTCCTCCGTCGCAGGATACTACAGGTGTGCCTTTCGCAGCGCAAGGCAGGAAAGCTCAGCGGAATCTCGCGCCTCGCGCGAAGGCGCTTCTAAACGTGTTCGAGTTGCGCCAGCCGGAACGGGTCGCCCACTTTATGATGAAGTTCCAGCCAAACGCTGTCCGGCTGCGACAAAAATACTTCCACCACGCGCGGATCGAATTGCCGTCCGGAGTATCGTCGAATTTCTTCTCGAGCGGCCGAAATCGGCATGGCCTTGCGATACGGCCGGTCCGAAATCATCGCGTCGAGCGTATCCGCCACCGCGAATATCCTCGCGCCCAGCGGAATCTGTTCGCCCTTTAGTCCCCGCGGATATCCCGAGCCGTCGAAACACTCCTGGTGCGTCAGCACGATCTCGGCTGCATCCTTCAGGAATGGAATTCGCTTGAGCACCGCAAATCCTATATCGCAGTGCGTGCGCATGATTTCGCGCTCTTCGTTTGTCAGCGGCCCCGGTTTTCGAAGAATGTTGTCCGGAATCCCCATCTTGCCGATATCGTGCAGGAACGCGCCGCGCGCGATGTGCCGCAGCAGTCCTTTGTCCACGCCCATGATTCGCGCCATGGTGATGGTGAATGCCGTCACGCGCTGGCAGTGGCCTTCCGTTTCCGCGTCCTTCGCGTCCAACGCGCCGCCCAGCGCTTCCAGCGTGTAATCGTACGATTGTTCCAGGTCTTGCAGCGCAATCGATAGCTGCTGCGTGCGCTCCGCCACCAAATGCTCCAAATCGCTCTGGTAAGTCCGATTTTCGAGCACCAGCTGCCGGTGTTCCAGCGCTCGCCGGACGCTCAGGTGCAGCTGCTCCTTCTCGAACGGTTTCAGAATGTAGTCGTAAGCCCCCGCGCGGATTGCTTCCAGCGCGATGGAGATATCGTGCATCGCGGTAACCATAATCACCGGCACGTCCGGGTCTTCGGCGCGCAACTCGGAAAGCAGCCGTATGCCGTCCATCTCCGGCATCACGATGTCGCTCAACACCAAATCGAACGCATCATTCCCGAAAGCCTCCAGCGCCATCACACCGTTCGAGCACACGGTGCACTTATACCCTTGCGAATCGAGCAGAGTCGACACGACCTCTCGAATCGCCTCTTCGTCATCCACTACTAGGATTTTTTCTCGGTCCACCGTCGGCTCCGAAGCGTGCCTATCGCCAGTATAAGCTTGGCCACATTCCGGCGTGGACGCCTTGTTTCGACCGCGTGCTAGTTTGCACAATGCCTGTCTCGCATCGCAGTTTTCATCAGATTGGGCTTAACAAAAAGCCCCGCCGCTGATTCAATTCGGTCCGGCGGCCGCATATTTGGAGGTCCTCCCGAGAACCGACGGGAAACCTGTTATTCTTCAATGACATCCAATTCTAGTGGGCTCTGTCGTCGGATTCTCCGGAGGTGGAGATGAAGCGGTTTGCGGTTTTGTTACTCGCGCTTTCCTTGTGCATGGTAGCCGCTGCTCAGCAATCTGCTTCGCCGAAAATCGAAGCTCCCGCGCGAACGCCGGCGTCGGCGCCCGCGCAAGTCCCCTCAGCGTCCAATCCCGAATTCTTGAAAGCAGCCGACGAAGTCCTTGCGCAGATGAGCCAAATCCTGGCTCTCCCCATCAAGGAGCCGCTTAAAAAGAGCCTGCGCTCGAAGCAGGAAATCCGCGAGTATCTCGTCGTCGAGGAAAAAGAAGACCGAACCGACGCCCAACGCCACGCCGACTCCAAAACTCTCGAAGCTTTCGGTTTGATCCCCAAGGACTTTCCGCTCGATTCTTTCATGCTCGACGTTCTCACCGATCAAGTCGCCGGCCTCTACGACCCCAAAGCGAAAGAATTTTACATTGCCGACTGGATCCCGGCCGATGAGCAGCGCGAGGTAATGTCCCACGAATTGACCCACGCATTGGAGGACCAGTCTTTTCACATCGATCCCTGGATCAAGGCTGCCCGGCCGAACGATGACGCTGAACTCGCCCGCCAGTCCGTTAGCGAAGGTTCGGCGCTCGCCGCCATGGTGGACTACACCATGCGAGATCAGAAGATGGGCGTGCGCGATTTGCCCGACGTTTCGCTTCTGATCCGCTCCGGCGCCGTCAGCGAAATGGACAAAGATCCTAAACTCTCCAAGGCCCCGCTCTTCATCCGTGACGAGCTGCTTTTTCCCTATCTCGCGGGCACCGGTTTTTCCCAGCAGTTTCTGAAAGCTCATTCCGGCTGGAAAGATATTCACCTGATTTTCGAGAATCCTCCCGTCTCCACCCAGCAAATCATCCATCCGGATCTCTATTTGTCCAATGTAAAGCCGGAACCCGTCACTCTGCCCGCTTGGAAAGGTTTGGTGCCGGAGGATTGGAAGCTGCTGGAAGAAAACGTCCTGGGTGAATTCGGACTTGGCGAGGTTTTGAAACAGTTTATCGGGCAAGAGCGCGCGGACAGGATTTCTCCCGCCTGGAAAGGCGATCGCTACGCCACATTTGAAAACGCTGCCACTAAGCAAACTTCGCTCGTGTTTCGCATCGCGCTCGACAATCCGGACGACGCAGCCCGCTTTTTCGGCCAATACAGTGAAGTCCTCGAACTAAAGCACACCGACCGCAGGGAACTTTTCCGCCGCCCCAATTTTTTCCAGTTTCAAACCGACGCCGGCGGAGTCTTCCTCCATTGCGCCGCTACCACCTGCCTGATCGTTGAAAACGCCGGTCGCGATACATTCGACAAAATCAATCGCGCAGCGGGCTTGCCCGCCGCTATCGCTCCCACCGACGCGGACGCCAAGCCGCCCCAGGCAATCACGCGCTTGGTTCCGACTATCGATTCCGGTTTTGGTGGCTAATAAAACGGTGGGTTCAGGCGCTGCAGAGAGTCTAATGGCGGACGAAGTTCCTTATTTCCAAATCGGACGCCCGAATCAGTCGTCGAGCGAAATCCCCGCGGAATCCGTTCGGTAAATCACCATCATAGTCTGGTCGTCAGCCTGTCGCGCGCCTGACGAAAAGCTGTTCACATCCTTCAGGCAAGCCGCCAGCAGTTCCTGCGGCACCCAGCCGTGCCGTTCCTCGGCCACGCGCATGATCCGCGCCACGCCGTACTCCTCGCCCTTGCTATTCGTCGCTTCCGAGATTCCATCGGTGTAAAGAACCAGGCTGTCTCCCGGTTCCAGAAGCACTCGCTCGATCGTGTACCGGCTTTTCGCAAACATCCCGAGCGGCACGCCGGTCGAGCCGACTTTCCTCACTCCGTCCTTCCCGACGATCAGCGCCGGGAAATGTCCGGCGCT